>JABLTK010011730.1_pt1 | contig 60313 bp, 53 predicted proteins | sample 7160131 | NCBI WGS metagenome assembly JABLTK01 (sample SAMN14651221, study PRJNA627086) | human gut metagenome | isolation source: feces | host: Homo sapiens | reverse complement strand
ATACCCGTGTATCGGTATAATTGCGGTTATGTTTGCAAAAATCGGGCTGTTTTTTGAGGAAACAGCCCAAATTGCAACAATGCTTGTAACAGGACTTTTTAATCACAAGTTTGTAATTTCCGCATACGGTAATTACCATTTTACAAGCTGGGTAATTTTAACCGCTGTTTCCTTTGCGGTTGCTTCGTATGCAGTAAAACGCATACGATATAACCGCAACCTCGAAAACGCGGGAATGAGTTCTCTAATCGGAGTAATAGAAAGGATTGGTACAAGACATATGAAATATAAAATTGACACTGAAAATGCCACTTTAATTGGTCGAACGCGATTAAACAGGCTCGTATATTTTCTGGACAATGCAAAGCACGCACTTGTATCGGGAACAAGCGGAAGCGGAAAAACTTTTGTGCTTTTCAATATTATATTACACGCTATTATAAAATTCATATTTGTCGGATGAGGTTGACCACCTCATTCGACAAATTCTTTTGTTAGTCGGTCTTTCCGGCAAGCATAGCTATAAAACCGCCAATAATTGAAAAAAAACTTTTTTTAGGCACATCATTGGCGGCTGTTATATCAATACTGCCGCATTCTTCTTCACCGTGCAGGAATGTCATTGTTCCTATCTTTTGCCCTGCTTTTACGGGTGCGGTGAGCGTTTCCTCCATTTCTGTCTTAATCTGAGTCTGCTCGATGTCGTTTTTTTCGGAAAGCTCAAAGAAATTGTCGCCGCATACAGCCGCAACGTCCGCCGTTTGCCCTTTTTCAACCGTTATGCGGCCGATTTCGGAGCCTTTTTCGGCAAGCGTGTTTATTTTATAGCTTGCAAATCCGTAGTCGAGCAATACGCGCGCGGAGGAAAAACGCTTTGCGGAGGTCGGCGCGCCCAAAACAACCGCAATAAGCTGCATATTATTCCTCAATGCCGTTGCGCTCAGACAGCACAGCGCCTTTGAAGTAGAGCCTGTTTTAAGTCCGTTTGCACCCTCATAAAATCTGACAAGCTTATTGGTGTTGGCAAGCTTGAATTTGCCACCGCGCAGCTCATCTGTCCATATTGAGGTATAGTCGAAAATTTTCTTGTGCTTGATAAGTTCGCGCGACATTATCGCTACGTCACGTGCAGAAGAATAGTGATTATCCTCGTCAAGACCGTTTGTATTCATAAAATGCGTGTTCTGCATACCGAGCTCCGCGGCTCGTGCGTTCATGCGTTCGACAAATGCGTCCTCACTGCCTGCAAGATGCTCCGCCATTGCAACACAGCCGTCATTTGCGCTTGCTACCGCAATACCCTTTAACATATCATTTACACTCAGCTGTTCTCCTGCTTCAAGAAACATTGTCGAACCGCCGTAGCTCATGGCATTTTCGCTTACGCTTACCATATCGTCAAGCGTAATAGCGCCGCTGTCTACCGCCTCCATTATAAGCAGCATTGTCATAACCTTTGTTACGCTTGCGATCGGAAGCCGTTCGTCCGCATTGTCCTCGTAAAGCGCCTTTCCGGTTGATTCCTCCATTAAAACAGCCGCTTTTGCGTCCGTTTCAAGCGTGGGTTTTTCCGCATATACGCTCATGTTGAGCATAAATGCGGAGCATATAATCAAACTAAGGATTTTTTTCATATATATTTCAGCCCTTTCTGTCCGGCGTATTCTGTACCGGAATTAATATGTATTTATGATTTACATTTGAGTAAAATTTATTCAGATAAAAGGCTAATATGATAATAGTGTAAAAAGGTTTGACTTTTGGGATAAATGATGTTATAATGTCAATGACATAATGGGATAATATTTACAAATTCCGAATACAGCAAAAGGAGCTGACTTTTTAGCCGTGAGAAAGGCAGATACTACAATTAAATATGTTGAGCCTTTTTCGATTGCCGAGGAGGCAGGTCTTGAAGCGGGCGACAAGCTCGTTAAAATCAACGGTCATGAGTTTCATGATATTCTTGAATACCGCTATCTCATATCGGAATACGAAATTACGATAGAGGTGGAAAAAAAAGACGGTGCGGTTGAAATAATAACGATTGAATCCAACTATGAGGATTTGGGAATAGAATTTCGCGAGGGTTTAATCGATAAGGCACAAAGCTGTACAAATAAGTGCATTTTTTGTTTTATCGACCAGCTGCCGAAGGGTATGAGGGAGACGGTGTATTTTAAGGACGATGATACAAGGCTGTCTTTTTTGCAGGGGAATTATGTAACCCTTACGAATATGTCCGATGAAGAAATAGACCGTCTTATTGCTATGCACGTTTCGCCGATAAACGTTTCGGTTCATACAACGAATCCGGAATTAAGGTGCAAAATGCTCAATAACCGTTTTGCCGGAAAATGCTTTGAAATAATGAAAAAATTCAAGGCAAACGGAATACAGATGAACTGCCAGATTGTACTTTGCCCTGATATAAACGATAAATCGGAGCTTGAACGTTCGCTGCGTGATATGGCGTCGCTTTATCCGTATGTAAACAGTATTTCAGTCGTGCCGGTGGGACTGACGGCTTACCGTGAGGGATTGTATCCGTTAAAGCCGTTTAATTCCGAAACCTCGGCAGAAACGATTGACCAGGTGGAAAAAATACAGAACGAGTTTTTGGAAAAACTGGGAACAAGGCTTGTATATTTATCCGACGAATTTTATGTCAATGCAGGCAGAGAAGTGCCCGAAGCGGACTCATACGAAGGTTTTCCGCAGATAGAAAACGGTGTAGGGCTTATGGCAAGTATGCGGGAGGAGTTTGACAGTGCTATAAAGCTTATTCCGGATAAAAAATTCAGCCGTCATGTGGTTGCGGCAACGGGCGAAATAGCATATGATTTTATAAAAAGCCTTGCGGAACGGATTGAAAAAAAGGCAAACGGCGTTAAAATTGACGTCTATGCTATAAAAAACAACTTTTTCGGCGGCGGAGTAACTGTTTCGGGACTGGTGACGGGCGGAGATATAATTGATCAGCTTAAAGATAAGCCGAAAGGCGATATTCTGGCGATTCCGCAAAGTATGCTCCGTGACGGCGAAGATATATTTCTTGACGACTTAACGGTTGATAATGTTGAAAAAGCTCTCGGTATGCCGATTGTGCCGATTATGAATGACGGCTATGAATTTATAGAAAAGCTTATCGGCTGTGAGTTGGAATTTTAATCAGAAAGGTTTAGGTAGTTTAATGAAACCAACAGTAGCAATAGTAGGCAGACCAAATGTGGGCAAGTCTACGCTGTTTAACAAAATAACAGGTCAGCGTATAAGCATCGTGGAGGATACTCCGGGTGTAACGCGTGACAGAATATATGCGGACGCATCGTGGCTTGATAAGCATTTTACGCTTATTGACACAGGAGGTATAGAGCCGGCGTCAAAGGATGAAATACTTGTGCAGATGCGCCGTCAGGCACAGTTGGCGATTGAAATGGCAGACGTTGTGGTGCTTATGACAAACGTCCGCGACGGCGTTACGGCAAATGACAGCGATGTTGCCGCAATGCTTTTAAAAGCACATAAAAAAATAGTTCTTGCAGTCAATAAGGTGGATAATATAGGAGATCCTCCGTTTGAGTTTTATGAATTTTACAATCTCGGTCTTGGCGACCCGATTGCAATTTCTTCAACTCACGGTTTGGGCGTCGGCGATTTGCTTGACGAAGTGACAAAGCTGTTTCCGGAGGAGGCGGATACCTCGGAGGACGATGACGAAATCAAGGTTGCCGTAATCGGCAAGCCGAATGCCGGAAAATCATCGCTGATTAACAGAATTTTGGGTGAGGACAGAGTTATAGTAAGCAATGTTGCCGGAACAACGCGTGATGCGATAGACTCGCATTATGAGCATGACGGCGATAAGTTTTTGTTTATCGATACAGCAGGTATGCGCAAGAGAGGAAAGATAGACGAGGCGGTTGAAAGATACAGCGTTGTGCGTTCGCTTGCGGCGGTTGACCGCAGCGACGTATGCGTGATAATGATTGACGCATCGGAGGGCATTACGGAGCAGGACACAAAGATTGCGGGATATGCGCATGAACAGGGCAAGGCGTGTATCTTTGCGGTGAATAAATGGGATATTATAAAAAAAGATGACAAAACCATGCGTGTTTTTGCAGACAGAGTGCGTGAGGCGTTTGCATTTATGTCATATGCTTCAATAGTGTTTATAAGTGCAAAAACGGGACAGAGAGTAGATAAGCTTCTTGACGAGATAAAGGCGGTAAATGAACAGCATAAACGCAGAATAACTACAGGAATGTTAAATGACGTAATTAACGAAGCTACCGCAAAGCAGCAGCCGCCGTCAGACAAGGGCAGACGGTTAAGGCTTTACTACGGCACGCAGGCATCAACTGCGCCGCCAACCTTTATACTGTTTGCAAATTCTAAGGAACTGTTCCATTATTCGTATCTGCGTTATATTGAAAATCAGATAAGGGACAATTTCGGCTTTAACGGAACTCCGATAAACTTTATTATCAGAGAAAAGAATGAAAAGAAAATGTAGGAGGCGGACGGTGTATGAATACGGCAATATGGAATGTTTTCGGAAAAGGAGCGCTTGCCGCGGCAGGCGCTGCGGCGCTTGTGGCATATCTGATCGGCTCAATAAATGCGTCAATTATTATTTCTCGTGCGGCAACGGGTGAGGATATACGCGAGAGCGGCTCGGGCAATGCCGGTGCGACAAATATGCTCAGAACCCACGGCAAGGGGCTTGGAGCGCTTACGCTTTTGATAGATATTTTAAAGGGCGTTGCTGCGGTGGGATTGGCAATGCTTTATGTAAAATACTATCATTCGGAGTATATAACGGGCTTGTGGGGCAGCGCTGATTTACAGATGTGGCAGGAAACCCTTGATTGGATTTCTCTGCCGTATATTGCGGGATTTTTTGCAATACTGGGGCATAATTTTCCGTTGTATTTCGGCTTTAAAGGCGGAAAAGGCGTTGCAACATCATTAGGCGTTGTACTGATGCTTGACTGGAAAACGGCGGTTATAGCGCTTGTTGTGGCACTGGCGGTTATGCTTGTCTCAAAGTATGTGTCGCTCGGTTCGGTTACGGCAGGGATTTTATATATTATTCTGGGGATTTCAAAAATGTTTTACGACAGCAGTTGGAATCCGATCCGCCTTGTACTTATAATTTTAATAGGCGGACTGCTTGTTGTGAGACATCGCACAAACATACAGCGGCTTATGTCGGGTACTGAAAATAAGCTGAGTTTTAAAAAGAAATAAAGAGGTGATACGTAATGAAAGCAGCGGTAATAGGCTCCGGCGGCTGGGGAACAGCCGTAGCAATGCTTTTGGCAAGAAACGGGCATAACGTATATTTGTGGTCATGGAAACAGGAGGAAACGGACAGATTAAACCGTGACAGGGAGAATAAGGAATTTCTTCCGGGCGTAAAAATGCCGGATAGTATAATCTGTACGCACGATATGGGCGAATGTGCCGACAGCGCGGATTTGATTGTGACTGCAGCGCCGTCCGTTGCAACGCGTACAACGGCGCACGAACTTTCAAAATTCGTAAAAGAAGGTCAGAAAATACTTAATATTTCCAAAGGCTTGGAGGAAAATACGCTTATGCGGCTTTCGCAGGTTTATGCGGAGGAAATACCACAGGCGGATATTTCGGTTATGAGCGGTCCGTCTCATGCGGAGGAGGTTGCAAGACAGCTCCCGACAACAAATGTTGTCGCTTCAAAAACGCACGAAACAGCCGAATTTATTCAGTGCATATTCATGAACAATGTTTTTCGGGTGTATACTTCGGAGGATATTGTCGGCGTGGAGCTGGGCGGTGCGCTTAAAAACGTTATTGCGCTGTGTGCCGGAATTTCCGACGGCTTAGGCTATGGCGATAATACAAAGGCTGCGCTTATGACAAGAGGAATTGCCGAGATAGCAAGACTGGGAATTGCAATGGGTGCGGAGGAAAACACATTCTTAGGACTTTCGGGAGTGGGAGACTTGATTGTTACCTGCACAAGTATGCACTCCAGAAACAGGCGCGCCGGAATACTCTTGGGAAAAGGCAAAAGCTTGCAGGAAACGCTTGATGAGGTTCATATGGTTGTCGAGGGCGTTAATACGGCAAAGGCAGCGTATGAATTGGGGCAGAAATACCATATAGATATGCCTATAACAGAACAGGCAAACGCAGTGCTGTTCGAGGGGAAAAATCCGCGCGAGGCGGTTAATTCGCTTATGACGCGCGAGAGAAAAAAGGAAAAAATAGCAAGATAAAAAGAGGTTGAAAATTTAATGAAGGTTGTTATTATCGGCGGCGGCAAAGTCGGCAGAAAGCTTGTTTCAGAGCTTAATTCCGAGGGACATGACGTTATTCTGATTGACATTAAAAGCTCCGTAACGGCGCAGCTGCAAGACCAGTATGATGTTATGGGCATATGCGGCAGCGGCTCGGATATTGAGGTTTTAAAGGAAGCCGGAATAAAAAATACGGATTTGCTTGTTGCAGTAACGGATAAGGACGAATTTAATGCTTTGTGTGCGGTTATCGGCAAAAAGCTGGGTGCAAAAAAATGTGTTGCACGTGTGAGAAATATGGAATATTCCAAACAGCTGCCGTTTATGCGTGATGTTTTGGGAGTTAACCATATCGTTAATCCCGAATATTATGCGGCGTCCGATATATCGAGAACTCTGCGTTTTCCTGCCGCAATAAAGACGGAAACGTTTGCGCGGGGGAGAGTGGAACTGGCGGAAATGCGTATGCCGGAAAGCCTTGACGGAAAGGCGTTAAGGCAGATATACACCACATATAAGGTAAAGGTTCTTATATGTGCGGTGCAGCGCGGCGACAGCGTAATCATTCCGAACGGTGATTTTATATTAAGAAGCGGAGATAAAATTTATATAACGGCAACTCATGCGGCGCTGGCATCGTTTTTAAAGCTTACCGGAATTGATAATCAGCGTATCAAAAACGTACTTATTATCGGAGGGGGAAGAATTGCTTTTTATCTGGTAAAGCAGCTTTCGGAAATCGGTATGAAGGTAAAAATAATCGAACATGACATGAATCAGTGTGAACTTTTGGCGGGTTATTTTTCAAATGTTACGGTGGTCTGCGGCGACGGAACGGATCAGCAGGTACTTGAGGAGGAGGGAATAAATACATATGATTCTCTTGTGAGCCTTACGGGTATCGATGAAGAAAATATAATTATTTCCATGTACGCAAAAACGAAGAAGAACATGGATAAGGTTATAACCAAAATTGACCGCGATATAATGCCGCAGGTAATAACGGCAACTGGCATAGACAGCATTGTATCCCCGAAAGACATAACCTCAAATACGATTTTGCGCTATGCGCGTGCAATGGAGGTATCAGAGGATACGGAAATAAATGCGCTTTACAGAATAGTAGGCGGACGTGCGGAGGCAATAGAATTTCGCATTACTCGTGAATCCGCATTGACTTCAACCCCGTTAAGGAAGCTTGGATTAAAAGATAACATACTGATAGCCGCAATTATAAAAGGAAATCAGGTTGTAACCCCCGATGGTGATTCTACCATAGAGGTTGGGGATTCGCTTGTGCTTGTGACAACAAAGCCTTTGAAAAAGCTCGGCGAAATTCTGATGTAACGGGGGCGTGGATATGAATTGCAGAATGGTATTTTATGTGGTCGGAAGAATGATGAGTGTAGGAGCGGCAACACTTACCGCTCCGCTTGCCGTTTCACTGATTTATCACGAGAACACGGCATGGGCGTTTATTCTTACGATTTTGATATTTCTTGCAGTCGGAGCTTTGGGAATAATTGCAAAACCTAAGGACAGAAGAATATATACAAAAGAAGGCATGGTGATAGTGGCTCTTACGTGGATTTTATTTTCGTTTTTGGGCGGATTGCCGTTTAAATTCAGTAATCAGATACCATCGCTGGTCGATTGCTTTTTTGAAACGGTTTCAGGTTTTACGACGACAGGCTCTACTATTCTCAGAAATGTTGAGGCAATGAGCTGCAGTATGCTTTTCTGGCGCAGCTTTACTCATTGGCTGGGAGGAATGGGCGTACTTGCGTTTGTAAATGCGATAGTTTCGCAGAAGGACACATCAATGTCGTATATCATGCGTGCCGAAATGCCCGGCTTGCAGATAGGCAAGTTTGCGGAAAAGTGGCAGTTTTCGCTGCGTATTCTTTATATTATGTATCTTGGTCTGACGGTGGTTGAATTTGTTTTGCTGCTGTTTGGCGGAATGGGCGTATTTGACAGCATGGTTCATACTTTCGGTACTGCCGGAACGGGAGGCTTCGGAATAAAAAACGCAAGCGTGGGCTATTATAACAGTGCATATGTCGACTGGGTTATCGGTATTTTTATGATACTGTTCGGCGTGAATTTCAACATCTATTTCCTTATACTTATGAGACGCTTTAAAGGTGTGCTTGAAAACGATGAATTTAAACTGTACGTCGGTGTGGTTGCGGCGGCTACTTTTATAATCACGCTGAATATACTGCCGGTTTACGGAGGATTTTTACATTCACTCCGATACGCATTTTTTCAGGTGAGTTCTGTCATTACGACAACGGGCTATGCAACTGCCGACTTCACAAAATGGCCGGTTCTTTCGCAGTTTGTACTGGTGATTCTTATGCTTACCGGCTGCTGTGCGGGTTCAACGGGCGGCGGACTGAAACTGGTACGTGTGAGCATATTGGCAAAGGGAGCGTTAAACGAAATAAAACATTCGGTTTTCCCGAGGAGTATAAGCACGATGAAAAATGACGGAAAGCCGTTGGTTAACGGTATTATTTTGGGAGTATTTTCGTATTTTGCGGTGTATATGCTGATTATGGTGGCGTCAATTTTGATAGTGTGCATAGACAATTTTGATATGACAACCTCGGTCACCGCAGTAATTACGACATTAAACAACATCGGCCCTGGATTGGGAAAGGTAGGTCCGGCAGGGAATTTTGCGGATTTCTCTGACTTGTCAAAACTGGTAATGGCATTTGATATGCTTGCAGGAAGATTGGAAATTTATCCGCTTTTGGCGCTGTTTATGCCGAAAGTATGGAAAAAGGCTTAAAAAGGGTGATGGTATGAGGGGCAGAATTTCTCTGTTTATACTTAAAAGGCTCAGCATGAAAAAGAGAATAAATCCGTCAAGACGTATGGCATTCGGATTTTCAATGCTTATACTTATGGGAACCGTACTTCTTATGCTGCCAGTTTCGTCAAAAAACGGTGAAGTAACACCGTTTTTGACCGCAATGTTCACGGCGGTTTCGTCAACCTGTGTTACGGGACTTGTCATGGTTGATACGGGCGCATATTACAGCTTTTTCGGACAAGCTGTCATTATTTTGCTTATACAGGCAGGCGGTTTGGGATTCATGACTGTACTGACGCTGGCATTTCTCGCACGGGGAAAAAGCATAGGTATGAGAAACAGAATGATGATAGCGCAGAATTTCGGACTGGAAAATGCGTCGGGAGTGGTTAAGCTGACCAAACACGTTCTCGGTGCGGCATTTGCCGCAGAGGGGATAGGTGCGGCGCTTTTGTCGGTAAGATTTGTGCCGGAGTACGGATTAAAGGGGATATGGTACAGCGTATTCCATTCCGTAAGCGCGTTTTGCAATGCCGGTTTTGACGTTTTCGGCACGGGCGACAGCCTGATGCGGTATGCAAACGATTTTTATGTGCTTGCGGTGATTTCCCTGCTCATAATTTTCGGTGGTCTTGGATTTGTCGTGTGGGAGGATTTTTATACAAAAAGATCATTCAGACGGCTTTCGGTGTATTCGAAACTTGTGATTATAGCTACGGCAGCGCTTATTGCAGCCGGAACAGCCGGATTTTTCCTGTTTGAAAATGAAAATTTGCTTTCGGCATATTTTCAAAGCATAACCTGCCGTACGGCAGGCTTTGACGCAATGGGTCAGCAAAAACTGACGGAACAGGGCAAGCTTTTGTCAGTAATTCTGATGATGATAGGCGGAGCGTCCGGCTCAACCGCAGGCGGAATAAAGGTGTCTGCGGCAGCAGTGACAATGCTTGCGGCGGTATCCGTACTCAAAGGAAAAAAACACGTAACCGTAATGGGAAGAACTGTTTCGGAGGAAAATGTGCGCTGCGCATTATCGCTTGCGGCGATATGGCTGTTTCTTATATCGGCTGCCGCTTTTATAATAAGCAGCGTTGACGGATTACCGCTTCTTGACGCAGTATATGAGGCGGCATCCGCATACGGTACGGTGGGTCTGACGTGCGGTATAACGGAAAAATCATCGGTACTGTCGAAGTGCATACTGATGCTGTATATGTTTTTGGGACGTGTCGGTGTTATGACGGTTAGTATATCATTTATGTCGCAGACAAGCAAAAATGAGGAAATACGTTATCCCGACATAAGCATTATGGTAGGATAGCGGAAAGGAGTTTAAAATGAAATCATTTGTTGTAATAGGTTTGGGACGCTTCGGCGAAGCAGTGGCGGAACAGCTTTTCAATATGGGATATGAGGTGCTGGCGATAGATAAGAATATCGACAGAGTGAATGCTGCAGCGGATAAGGTTACAAGAGCGGTAATGGGCGATACAAAGTCGCATAGTGTGCTTGAACTGCTTGGTGTAAAAAATTATGACTGCGCAGTTGTGGCAATCGGCGAAAGCATTTCCGACAGTGTTATGACGGCGTTGCTTTTAAAGGAAATGGGCGTAAAAAGGGTTGTGTGCAAGGCGAATGATTTTGACCACAAAAAGCTGCTTTTGAAGATCGGTGCGGACACTGTGATAATTCCCGAATATGAATACGGCTTGAAAACGGCGGCAAAGCTTGTTTCTGATGATTTTATGGATATAATGGATTTGTCAGATAAATATTCAGTTGCGGATATTCGCGTGCCGTCGGATTGGATAGGAAAATCAATTGCGGAGCTTGATGTGAGACGCGAATATGAAATAAACATAGTTGCGGTCAAGAGCGGCGGCGATATAAATGTAAACCCGAAGTCGGATTGCGTATTTAGGGAAAACGATGTTATTACGGCTGTGGGCGAGAAGGCAGTCATGAGCAGGCTTGACGGAAAAAGATAGTATGACATTTATTATATAAATCACGGTATTATTTTATGATAAATAACGAAATTTATTGAAAATGTACGGAATTTTGGAAAAACTACTTGACTTTGGGCGCGGCGGTGATATACTATAAAAACAGAAGCATGAATAAAAGGGGAATGATTGAATGGCAAATATAAAACCGTTTAAGGGTTACAGATATAATGCCGAAAAGGTAGGCGGACTGAAAAATATTATTTCGCCTCCGTATTATAACATTAAAGCGGAGGATAAGGATGCGCTCTATAATCTGAGCGAATATAATTCGGTGCGTTTGTTTTCGGGCAGAGACAAAGACGGTGATAACGAAAAGGAAAACAGATTTACACGTGCGGCACAGTATCTGCACGAGTGGATTGCGGACGGAATTTTGGAGCGTGACAGCGAGCCGACAATATATGTGCTTGAACAGACCATTGACGTACACGGCATACAGTACCAGAACAGAAGCTTTGTTGCATTGGTAAAGCTGGAGGATTTTGAAAACGGGGTTATAATGCCCTGCGAGGAAACGCGTGAGGTGTCGAGACAGGACAGATATGAGTTTTTGCTGCACACGAATGCGGATTTAAGCATGATAAGCTGTCTGTATCAGGAACGTGAAAAGGATTTATTAAACCTCATGACGGATATAAGCGAAAAGGCGCCGGATATGGAGGCGCAGTCGAGCGATGATATTTATCACAGATTGTGGAAAATAACGGACAGGCAGACGATTGATTTTATTGTGGAGCATTTCAAAAATCTTAATCTGTATATTACGGACGGTCAGACAAGATACGAAACCTGTCTGAAATACCGTGATTATATGCGCGAGAAAAATCCGTCGCATACGGGCGAGGAAATGTATAATTATACGATGATGTCGCTTTCAAACTCAAATTATGAGGGCTTGGCGATTTTGCCGGTACACAGATACTTAAAGCTGCCGAGAGTGTTCCGAGAGGACTATTTTGTTTCGGGAATACAGGATCATTTTAAGATTGAGAAAATAATTGTGGATTCTCAGGACGAGGGACTTATCCCGACAATGAAAAAGCAGATTGCAACGCAAAGAACGGAAACAAAGATTGCGGTATATCATGCAGGGGATTACTTTTTCAGAATTACGCTGAAAAACCGTGACTATATTAAAAAGGAGCTTTTGCCGGAAATGTCCGAGGCATATTGCTCACTTGACATGGTGGTACTTAATAAGCTTGTTATAAATGATGTTTTCCGAATAAAGGACGAGGACTATGAAAAATATGTCGGCTCGTCAAGAAGTGCGCGTATTTGTATGGAACACGTTGAAGACGAGAGTGCAGACGTGATGTTTGTTATGAATCCGGTTAAGGCGGAGCAGATAAGAAATGTTACGGCTGCCGGCGAAAAAATGCCCAAGCGCACGCTTAGTGTATTCCCGAAGCCGTCTGTCGGGGTGTTGATAAACATAAAAGAAGACTAAAAGGGGATGTAAAAAAAGTCCAGACCGCAAAAAGGCAATTTTATAGATGAATAGAACGCATTAAAAAAGCAATAAAATCTTATATTTTGTAAAAAATCGTAATTTATTCGATTTTTCTTAATTTAAATGCCTTTTTGCTACGAACAAACTAAACCTCTCATGAGGCTGGTCGCAGGCAAAAGCCTGCTGCTCGCCCATGCAACCGGGTATATACATACGCCGTCGGGTTTAGTTTGTCCGTTCTGAAACATTTTTTCCTATCCCTTTAAAAGGAGCTGTAAAAAGGTATTTTTTTACAGCTCCTTTTGTGCAGTATTGAAAGTTTTTTGAAAAAAGTTGACTTTTATGTCAAAAAACACTATAATATAAAAGGATATTTTAGTAATGGGGGATGTATTATGAAAAAAATTGTATCTTTGCTGCTGTGCGTACTTATGGTGAGTACAGGAGCGGTATTCGCAGAAAATGCAAAGAATGTAGACGATGAAGAACCGATTATTGATGTGACGGACAATACGGACGAAAATTCCGAAGAAACCGCAGAAGAAGTTACAGACGAAACAGCGGAGGAAACTGCGGAAAAAACGGAAGAAGAAAAAAAGAATGTTCTTATATATGCCGTGGAGTCCGAATTGCAGTACATGAACGGCGAGGTAAAAAATATATGGGCAAGACCGTTTGTTTATGACGAAACCACATATGTTCCGCTCAGAAGTACGGTTGAAAGTCTCGGCGGAATTGTGGGATATGACGGCGAAACGAATACAATCAGTGCGGATTACGGAGAATATCATTATTCCGTAGCGGCAGATGACGCAAGCATACGGAATTTTGACGGTACGGCGTTTGTGCCGGTAAGAGTTATGTGTGAAACGCTCGGATTTAAAGTAAACTGGAATGAGGCGCTTATTACCGTAGCGGACGAGGATGTGATTTTAAAAGAAGATGAAATTGCACATTACAAAGATCTTCTGCATTTTGAAGGGTATAAGGACGCATATCTGACGCCGAGGAACGTTGTAAATCCGCGGATTATGTATACATATGATTTTATGAACGGCGATTTGGCGCTTCTGGCAAGAATATATCCCGATTTGTTTGACGTTTACAGCATCGGAAAATCAACGGAGGGACGCGAGATTATGGCTTTTACTTTCGGAAAGGGAAGTAAAAAGGTAATTTTGTGCGGCTCAATGCACGCAAGAGAATACATAGCAACAAATTTCCTTATGTATATGGCGGACTCCTATGCGCTTTCGTATGTAAATAACGAAATCCGCGACGGATATAATGTAAGAGAGCTGTTGGACAGCGTATCGTTTATCATAGTGCCGATGGTAAATCCCGACGGTATAAATCTTGTTCAGAACGGCTATGACAGTACACAAAATCCAGAAAACGTAAAAAATATGCCGGCAAATCAGTACGGTGCGCGCGGCTGGAAAGCAACCGTAAACGGTGTTGATTTAAACAATAATTTTGACTGTCTGTGGAGACCAAAGGGGACTGCGCCGTCGTTTGGAGGTTACGCAGGTCCGTATGCGGCAAGCGAACCGGAAACGAGGGCAATGCAGAAGCTGATAGATGAAACCGATTTTGAAATTCTTGCATCGTTCCATGCGCAGGGGCAGGTTCTTTACTGGATGGATCCAAACTGTAATCAGGAGCTTGTCGGAAAATTCAGTCCGTACATAGACAGAATATGCAGAGAAATAGGCTACGAAAAAATGCCGTCCGATGGCGAAAAGGGTTACAGCGGTTACATGACGGATTATGTACGCTATTTCAAACAAAAAATGGCAATGACGCTCGAATTGTGTCCGTATATAGGAGATTATCCGTATCCTGAAAGCAATTTTGACGCAATAGCATATCCGATAAGGAATATAGGCTATATATTAGCTGCAATAGCAAAGACATTATGAATAAAAATACGCAATGATACAATTATTTTATGTGCAATAATCACAAAAATGAATTATTAATTTGTAAAACATACCAAAACTATCAAAAATTTAACTGAAAAGCATTGACAAAAGAATATAAATATGATATCATCGAATTATAAAAATAAAAAAGGAGGAATTTTCCATGAAACTTAATAAAATTACTTGTCTTGCAGCTGCTGCAATCATGTCAGTTTCAGCAGTAAGCGCCTCAGCTGCTACGTTGCCGTATACAGCAAACAACAATGAGGCATTTACACTTTGCGAAAGTTTATACTATGATGGCTTATACTATGAAGCAAGAGAAGCTCTCGGTAAGGTAGATCCGAACGGCGCTTATTATGATGCTAACAAGGTAGCGGCTTGGAGAGGCAAAATCAATTATGCTATCGCAAGATGGGAAATCAAATCACTTTTGAAGAACGTTCAGAAGCTTCACGATGCAGGTCTCTACTATGAAGCTCAGGCAGTAATCAACACATTGAATGCAAGAGGCGACCTTACTCAGGATGATTTCTATTCAATCCTTTGGTGGGAAGATGTTGTAGCTGACAAGATTGCAGCTCTCGAAAACAAGAAAAAGATTGTAGTTTGCACAGAAGCTTCAGCAATCAACAGAGTTAAGGCAAGCGGCTATGCACTTGCTTCAAACTATGAGTGGTTCTCACCCGTAAAGGTTGCTAATGGCTATCATGTATATGTAAAGACACAGCTTCCGGGCGGCGGATCAAAGGATGTTGCAGCATTCAGAGTATATACAGACGGAACTGTTGAAAGAGTTTTCTAATTTAAGTTTAATATAGAAAAAAGAACTGTTTCGGCAGTTCTTTTTTTGTGCCGCAAATGAGAAAAAAATCCGTCATAAAGGGTGGAATTTGACGGATAATAATACAAGTGTTACAAAAAATTAATAAAATATTTATAAATTGTAAGAGGTTATGTATTGACGTTGCCTGTCAGAGATGATATAATTATCAATATTATAATGCGAAAAAACTCTATATATGAGATTAACGTGAAAAATATGCTGCACATCGTACCTTTTTTCGAGGTTGGGAGTATAAACATACGCTGTCACTTCTCAAAAGGCAACCCGTTTGCATCTTTTACACGTTGAGACTTGTGCCGCCGCACAGCGGCGGAATGGAGAATTAATATGAAAAGTACGCTGCTCAAATCAGCTCTTTTAGGGGAATATGTATCAATTTGACAGTATCTTTTCAATATTGTGATTTGTGCCGCCGTATGGCGGCAGAATGGAGATTAAAGTGAAAGTAAAATTTAATGTAAAAAGATATTTTCAGGTTTTAGGCGTAACACTGGGCGTGTTGCTTGCGGCGGCGCTGGTTGCGCTTGGAATAAACTACGGCGGCGGACTTGACGGAGAAGATGTGGATAACACTTCAACAGTTGTGGCTAATGACGGAAAAATAAACGTCCTCTTGATGTGTACGGACGTTGATGGTTTGCGGACGGATGCCATTATGCTTGCAAGTTATGATTCGAAAACGGGAAAGGTAAAGATTCTTTCTATTCCGCGTGATACTAAATTATTTGTCGGAAACAGGTATCAGAAAATAAATGCGGCTCATGCTTTTGAGAAAAACGGCGTTATAGGCGGCCCTACCGCAACGTGTGAAGCAGTGAACAGGATTACCGGGATACCGATTAACTATTATGTTGATTTTACCTTTGATGCAGTGGCACAGGTTGTGGACGAGCTTGGACCGATTGATTTCACAATTCCGGATTTATACGGTGACGGCGTGGGAATGGTATATGACGATCCGGTTCAGAGCCTGCATATAAATCTTCCGCCGGGAGATTATAAATTGAACGGTCAGCAGGCAGTATGGGTTATGCGTTACAGACACGGTAATTACGACCCCGATATAAAGGGCTTTAAAGGCTATATAAACGGCGACAAAGAAAGAATGGAAATGCAGCAAAAGCTGATTAAGGCGATAGTTGACCAGAAAGTAAATGCGTCAATGATTCTGAAAGTGCCGGCAATTTTTCAGACAATAAGCTCAAAAATCAAGACTAATTTCACTGTTAAAGATATTGTAAAATATTCAAAATATCTTACCAATTTCAGCAGCGACAAGATAGAAAGCTATGAGCTTCCGGGAGAATTTGCAACGGATAAATCAAACGGAGACGTATGGAGGGTTGATATAGAAAAAACAAAAGAGCTTGTAAAGACTCAATTTGGTTATGATGCGTCAAGAATTACGGTTGATGACCCGACAGGCGCACATGAGGCTGAAAAGGATGCGGCGATAAGAGGTGCGTCAGGCAGCACATCATCAGGCAGCACAGCAACTGCCGCACCGGAGAAAAAGACGACGACGGGTACTTCCTCGGGAAGCTCCTCACAGAGCAGTTCCTCATCACAGAAAAGCTCGCAAAGTTCATCGTCTTCGAAATCGTCCTCATCGGGAACAGGTTCTTCACAGAGCAGCTCCTCATCGGGTTCGTCCTCATCAAAAAGTTCGTCTTCGGGAACATCCTCGGGCAGCTCATCAGGAAGTACGTCATCCGGCGGTTCGTCGTCCTCGTCGGGTTCGTCGGGCAGCACATCGTCCTCCTCATCATCCTCATCGGGTTCATCATCAAGCAGCTCATCAGTGCAGAAACCGGCAGCAAAAGACCTTGATGAAGAATAAATTTGAAAAAATATAAAAAAATGCTTGCATTATTATATAATGTATGATATAATACGTGATAGCAGATTATATACTTTTGTTTGAAAGAGTGGGTTAGCCCACTCTTTCATGTTTGTATAGGGAAAACGGAGGGAATAATGGCGAATAAAACAGAAACAGCCGCACTTGAACTTAGCAGTGATGTTGCAGAGAAAATGGGAGTATATGTCGTTGACGTATCTTACAAAAAAATCGGTCAGAAGAACACACTGTGTTTTTATATCGATAAAGATGGCGGCGTGGGAATTGATGATTGCGAGAATTTTTCAAGAGCTGTTGAGGCTCGTCTTGACGAAAGCGATCCGATTGAATCGGAATATTCGCTTGAAGTTTCTTCTCCGGGCGTTGACCGTCAGCTGAAAAAAGAACGCGAGTTCTGCTACTACATCGGGCGTGAAGTTGATGTAAAGCTCTATAAAGCGTCAGACGGCATGAAAGAGTTTAGCGGGGTACTTAACGGATACAGCAACGGTGAGGCGGTTATAGCCGCAGACGGAAAAGAAATTCGGGTGCCTGTAAAAGAAGCGGCATATATAAAGCTGCATTTTGAATTTTAATATCAGGAGGAATAACGGAAAAATGAATAAGGAATTGTTGGAGGCTTTAACGGCTCTGTGTGAGGAAAAAGGCATAAGTCCAGAGGTTATAATGGAGGCTCTTGAAGCGGCGTTGGTTGCGGCTTATAAAAAGAATTTTGATTCCGCTCAGAATGTTGAGGTAATGATTGATAAAGAAAAAGGCGGGGTTAAGGTTATGGCTCAGAAAAAGGTTGTCGAGGAGGTTATGGATCCTTTCGAGGAAATATGCCTTGACGATGCAAGAGCGATAAGCGGACAGTATCAGCTTGACGATATTGTAAATATAGAAGTAACGCCCAAAAATTTCGGAAGAATTGCGGCAATGACCGCAAAGCAGGTTGTGACACAAAGACTGCGTGAAGCGGAAAGAGGTATTATTTACAGCGAATATACCGAAAAAACAAATGAAATCGTAACAGGTACGGTTGCAAGAATCGAGCATGGCACGGTTTATGTGGACATCGGAAAAATCGAAGCGATACTTCCGGCAAACGAGCAGCCGGAAAACGAGGAGTATGAAATACACCAGACACTCAAATGCTATGTAAGCGAGGTAAAAAACGGTACAAAGGGTACGCAGATAATACTTTCCAGAACACATCCGGGTTTGGTAAAGAAGCTTTTTGAAACGGAAGTGCCGGAAATTGCGGAGGGAATAGTTGAGATAAAGAGCATAGCGCGAGAGGGCGGTTCGAGAACAAAAATCGCGGTATACTCGAATGACCCGAATGTTGATCCGCAAGGTGCGTGCATAGGCCCTAAGGGCGTAAGGGTTCAGAAAATCGGCGATGAGCTGAGAAACGAAAAAATAGATATAGTTAAGTGGAGTGAAGACCCGGCAAAGTTTATAGCGGAAAGCTTAAGCCCGTCAAAGGTTATTTCAACCGTACTTAACGAAGAAGAAAAGAGCGCAAAGGTGACTGTTCCCGAATATCAACTGTCGCTTGCGATAGGCAGAGCGGGACAGAATGTTCGTCTTGCGGCGCATCTCACAGGGTGGAAGATAGATATTTCTGCCGAATAAATACCGGAATTTTGCGAAAGGAGCTAATGGCTTAATGGCTGACCATATACCGTTAAGAATGTGTGTTGCGTGCAGAAAAATGCACCCTCAGAACGAGCTGATACGGCTTGTGAATGACAACGGCGCTATAAAGCTTGACATAGACAAAAAGCTGTTCGGGCGCGGAGCGTATATCTGCCGTTCGGCGGAGTGCGTTGCAAAAGCAAGAAAAAAGAATATTCTTGCAAGGCATTTCAGGCATACGGTGAGCGAGGAAATCTATAATATGGCGGAGGATATGCTTTGAAGGATAAAATACTTTCAATGACGGGCATGGCAAAACGCGCCGGAAAAATATCCGCAGGGTCGTTTGGCTGTGAACAGTCGATTAAGAGCGGAGCGGCAAGGCTTGTTATAATAGCCTCGGACGCATCGGAAAATACACGCAAAAGTATAACCGATTCATGCCGCTTTTACAAAGTGCCGTTTATAGAATATTCGGATATGATAAGTCTCGGGCGATGTATCGGCACGGACGAACGAGCTGTTATTTCCGTAAACGACAATAATTTTGCTTCGGCAATTTCAGATAGATATAATCAATCATTCAGGGAAATGTAAGAAAGGGTGATGAGCATATGGCAGAAACTATAAAACTCGGAGAAATTTCAAAACAGTTAAAAATTACAAATAAGGATTTGATTGCGGCGCTGAATGAACACGGCGTTGACTGCAAAAGCGCAGCGTCTGTTCTGACGGAGGAACAGGCAGGCTTGGCATACGATATTATAACGCAGATGTACAGCGTGGATAAAAACACGGTGCTTGAGGCGAGAAAAGATGCTCTAAAAGCATTGGAAAAGGCGGAAGAAAAGCCGGAGGTTAAAGCTGAATCTGATGCAGAAGTAAAACCGGAGGAGAAGCTGAAGGAAGAGACGAAACCGGAAGTAAAAACGGAGGAGAAACCTAAGGCAGAAATAAAAGCGGTAACAAAGCCGAAAGAAAAGGCTAAGGCTGACAGCAAACCGGAGGTTAAGACAGAAAAGAAGCCGGAGCAGAAGAAGGATAATAAGCCGAAAGCGGAAAACAAAAAGCAGAAACAGCATACGCCGGCAAAAAAGCAGAGCGGCCAGAAAATCGACTTATCGAATATTGACAGAGGCAATACGGAAGAAGAATATGTTGTAAAGACGGAGGAAAGAAAGCGTCACGTTGATACACGTACATCAAATGTCGATTTGGCAAAGATTGAGTCGCAGGAGCGGATAGAAAATCTCGTTCCCGATAATATTAAGGTGAGCGGCGGAGGAGAAAAGAACAGAAAGAAAAACCGTAACTTCCACGACGCAAACCAGAAGAAAAAACAGCAGCAGCAAAAGCCTAAAAAAATTATCCCCAAAAAGGTTATTACAGAGGTTGAAATTCCAGAAACTATTACAGTCGGAGAATTTGCGCAGAAAATCGGAAAACCGGGTGCGGAGGTTGTTAAAAAGCTGTTTATGCTCGGCGTAATGGCAACCATGAACCAGGCGATTGATTTTGATACAGCCTCGCTTATAGGCGACGATTTCGGAATCACCGTAAAGCAGGAGGTAGTTCTCACAAAAGAGGATATGCTCTTTATGGATACCGAAGCAGAGGACAAGGCAGAGGATCTTGTTCCGCGTCCGCCGGTAGTAGTTGTTATGGGTCACGTAGACCACGGCAAGACCTCGCTGCTTGACGCTATAAGACACACAAACGTTACTTCAACCGAAGCAGGCGGAATTACGCAGCATATAGGCGCTTACAGTGTGCAGCTTAACGGACGTGACATAACGTTCCTTGATACACCGGGACATGAAGCGTTCACAACCATGCGTGCAAGAGGTGCACAGGTAACGGACGTAGCCATACTTGTTGTGGCTGCCGACGACGGTATCATGCCGCAGACGATTGAAGCAATAAACCATGCAAAAGCGGCAGGAGTAACAATTATTGTTGCAATAAACAAAATCGATAAAGAGGGAGCAAATCCCGACAGAGTTAAGCAGGAGCTTGTCGAGTATGAGCTTGTACCCGAAGAATGGGGCGGCGATACGGTTGTTGTCGAGGTATCGGCTAAAAAGAATATCAATATTGACGGTCTTCTGGAAATGGTTCTTCTTGTTGCGGATATGCAGGAATTAAAGGCAAATCCGAACAGAAGTGCGCACGGAACGGTTGTCGAAGCACGTGTTGATAAGGGCAAGGGCCCTGTTGCTACCGTGCTTGTACAGAACGGTACGCTTAACGTAGGCGACATTATCATAGCCGGAACGGCCGTCGGCAGAGTGCGTGCGATGGTTAACGATAAGGGCAGACGTGTGAAATCGGCAGGCCCGTCAACGCCGGTTGAAATTCAGGGATTCAGTGAAGCGCCGGCAGGCGGCGACCGCTTGACGGTGGTTTCAAATGAAAAGCTTGCGCGCGATGTTGCAGAGCAGAGGAAGCAGGAAATGCAGGAGAATAGATTTAATTCTGTTGTTAAAGTATCGCTGGATAACCTGTTCTCACAGATTGACGAGGGCAATATGAAAGAGCTTGACGTTATAATCAAGGCAGACGTACAGGGTTCTGTCGAGGCGGTTAAGCAGTCTCTTGAAAAGCTTTCAAACGATGAAGTAAGAGTTCGTGCAATTCACGGCGGAGTGGGTGCGATAAATGAATCCGACGTTATGCTTGCAAATGCGTCAAATGCAATTATTGTCGGCTTTAACGTACGTCCTGACGCAGGCGCTTTGAGCGCTGCCGAACGCCAGGAGGTGGACATCAGACTTTATCGCGTAATCTATCAGGCGATTGAAGAAATCGAAGCGGCTATGAAGGGTATGCTTGAGCCGGAATATAAAGAAAAAATGCTCGGCTATGCAGATGTAAGACAGGTGTTCAAGGTATCGTCTGCCGGAACGATTGCCGGCTGCTATGTAACGCAGGGCAAGATTCAGCGTAATGCCGAAATCAGACTTGTCCGCGACGGTATCATTATTCACGAGGGCAAAATCGACAGCTTAAAACGCTTTAAAGACGATGCAAAAGAGGTATCGGAAAACTTTGAGTGCGGTATCGGCATTGAAAACTTCAACGACATCAAAGAGGGAGATACACTTGAATGTTTCGTGATGGAGGAAATAGAAAGGTAACAAATGGCGAGAATTGACAAGATTAACGAAGAGGTACGCCGTGAACTGGCACAGATAATACGTACGCTCAAGGATTCGCGTATTCCGATGATGACGAGTGTGGTTTCTGTAAGTGTGACGAACGATCTTCGTTACGCAAAGGCGTATATATCCGTTATGGGCGATGAGGAAACGCAAAAAAAGGCAATGGAGGGTCTGAGAAGTGCGGCAGGCTATGTGCGGCGCGAAATAGGCAAAAAAATTGATTTGCGCTATACTCCGGAATTTGTGTTTGAACTGGATCATTCCATTGAACACGGCGCTCATATTGAGGATTTATTGAAGAAGTTTAATACAAAATCCGAATAACGGGAGATTATTATGAATGAGGTAATAGAAAAAATTAAAAATGCCCGTTCAGTGGCGGTAATACCTCATATTAACGAAGATCCGGACGCATTGGGCTCTTGCTGTGCCTTTGCGTCCGTACTTCGCAGTATGGGGAAAACAGCTGTGATTTACATAAGCGGCGCTGTTGAAAAACGTCTGGATTTTATAGGCGGTGACTATGTAATTTATGATATGAAAAAAAAATACAGTCATGATTTGTGTGCCTGCCTGGACTGCGGTGATATCAAGCGTCTGGGAAACAGAGAAAAGCTGTTTGATGAAATAGGGAACAGCATAAATATTGACCATCACTCCACAAACACATATTTTGCGGACGCAAACCATGTTGACGGCAATGCTGCCGCAGCTGCGGAAATTTTATATACGCTGTTTGATGAGATGGGCGTGAAGATGAATTCCGAAATTGCGCGGTATTTGTATATAGCAATAGCCTCGGATACCGGCAGTTTTAAATACTGCAATGTAAGTCCGAAAACGATGAGAGTGGCGGCGGAGCTTTTGGAATATGATTTTGATAATTCCGAGGTTTCAAGACGGCTGTTTGACTGCGAATCGCTTAACGGCGCTCTTATATCGGCTGAGGTGACAACGGGAATAAGGAGCTATAAGGGCGGAAAAATCAGAGTTGTATCTGTTTCCGACGAATTGTATAAAAAATACAATCTGGAAGTAAAGGACGTACCGAATATGGTAGACATTCCGCGGCGCATTGACGGAACGGAGGTTGCCGTCTGCATAAAGTCGCAGGACGGTACTATGCGTATAAATCTGCGTTCAAACGGAGATGCGGACGTGTCAAAAACTGCTGTGAAATTCGGCGGCGGCGGACATCCGCGTGCGGCAGGGTGCAGCATAGATGCCGAAACTATCGAAGAAGCCGAAAAGCTTATAGTTGAAGCTTTAAAAGAGGTGGTTGAGTGAACGGAGTAGTGGTTCTGGATAAGCCGGAGGGCAAAACTTCGCATGATATGGTGAATTTTATGCGCCGCCTTACGGGCATACGCCGGATAGGTCATACCGGAACGCTTGACCCTATGGCAACGGGCGTTTTGCCGATATGTATAGGCAGCGCCGCTAAGGCAGCGGATATGCTTATGCTTGCAGATAAGCGCTATACTGCAGAATTGACGCTTGGAATAACTACTGATACCGAGGATATAAGCGGAAATGTTATAACAAGAGAAAATGTTTCGGTTGAAAAGCATAAAACAGAGGAAACCGTAAAAAGCTTTGTCGGCGAATCGGAGCAGATACCGCCTATGTACAGTGCGATAAAGCAAAACGGAAAAAAGCTGTATGAGCTGGCTCGGCAGGGTATAGAGGTTGAGCGCGAAAAACGGAAAATTACGATATTTTCCATAGATATACTTGGCATAAGCGAAAATACACTGAAAATAGATGTTCATTGCTCAAAGGGAACGTATATAAGAACGCTGTGTGCCGACATCGGAAAAAAACTCGGTACGGGTGCGTGTATGACCTCTTTAAGGCGTACCGCGTCGGGGAGATTTACCGAAAAGGACGCATTTACGCCGGAGGAGCTTTCAATTATGAATGTAGAGGACGCTGTTATAAAAACTGACAGGCTGTTTGCGGAATATCCCGAAATTCATCTGAATGAAAAGCAAACCAAAAGCATTGTAAACGGTGTGAGAATGACATGGCGCGGCGGACACGAGGGACAGCGTTATCGGTTATATGACATGAACAACAGCTTTTTGTGTATTTCAAAATGCGTTGACGGAAGGCTTTGGCTGGAAAAATCCTTTTGGAACTGAAAAATCTGACGGAGGCATACGGTTTGGATATAATAAATGAAAACAGGATTGTGCCGTATGAGAAAACGGCAGTTGCACTCGGTGATTTTGACGGACTGCACGCCGCACATACGGAGCTGATACGAAAAGGCATGGAATATGCGCGCAAAAACAACTTAAAAATCGGAGTGTTTCTGTTTGAGGAGAATACAAAGTCGGTTTTGGAGCAGAATATACGGCTCATAACAGAAAATGAGGACAGATTACGTTTGATTGAAGATACCGGCGTGGATTTTGTGTATAAGGTACGGTTTGACAGCGCGTTTATGAAGAAAACACCGGAGGAATTTATAGAATATCTGGTTGAAAAACTGCATATATGCGCGGTTTTTACCGGATATAACTACAGATTCGGCTATAAGGCGCAGGGCGATACCCAAATGCTTTTAGGCGCGGGAGAGCAGTACGGTTTTAAAACGTTTATTCTGCCGCAGATGTCGATAGACGGAGAAACAGTTTCAAGCACGCATATACGTTCACTTATAGAACAGGGACGCGTGGAGGAGGCGGAAAAGTTTCTCGGACGAAGCTTTTATATCGGCGGCACTGTGGAAAGAGGACTGCAAAACGGAAGAAAAATGGGATTTCCGACAGCAAATGTTTCGTATAACGAAAAGCTGGTCATACCCGAAAGCGGAGTTTATGCAGGCTTGACTTATGTACACGGCGAGGAATACAAAAGCGTAATAAATGTAGGAAACAATCCTACATTTAACGGTGCGAGGGTTACGATTGAAAGCCATTTGTTTGATTTTGACGAGGAAATTTACGGCGAAAAAATAAAGGTGTCGTTTGTAAAAAAAATAAGAGATGATATAAAATTCGGCGGAACGGAGCAGCTTGCAAGGCAGATTCAAAAAGACGCCGCCGAAGCGGAAAGAATTTTAAAGGGGAGGTAAAAAATGTTTACAAGTATTATTTTGGCGGCAGGAATGGGAACTCGGATGAAATCCGAAAAGCCGAAGGTTCTGCATAAGGTATGCGGCAAAGAACTGGTAAGATGGGTGATAGAGGCTTCAAAGAATGCAGGTGCAGATACGGTGGTTTCCGTTATAGGTCATAAAGCTGACATGGTAAAGGAAACGCTCGGTGACAGTTGCCGTTATGCAATTCAGAGCGAGCAGAAAGGCACGGGTCATGCCGTTATGCAGGCGGCGGACTATATCCGTGACGCACAGGATACCGTTGTTATTTTAAACGGTGATACGCCGCTGATTAAGGCTGAAACGATTGAAAAGGCAATCGGGTATCATAAGTCGAACGGCAATGCGGTTACGGTTATAACGGCTGTTTTTGACGACGCTTCGGGCTACGGACGAATTGTAAGAAACGAGGACGGAAGCGTAAGAAAGATTGTAGAGCATAAAGACGCAACAGAAGAAGAAAAAAAGATAAACGAGATAAATTCGGGAATGTATGTTTTTGAGAGCGCTGCGCTCTGTAATGCACTCGGAAAAATCACGACAAATAATGCGCAGGGTGAATATTATCTTACCGACACGCTTGAAATTATAATAAAATCCGGTAAAAAAGCAGGAGCATATGTCGTTTCGGACAATGATGAAATCAGAGGTATAAACGACAGAATACAGCTTAATGAAGCCGAAAAGCTTATGCACGACAGAATCATCGAAAAGCATATGCGAAACGGCGTTACCATGCATTTTCCGGACAGCATATATATTGAGGACGGAGTGGAAATAGGCAGTGATACGGAGCTTGACCGTAATGTTGAGCTGCTTAACGGCACAAAGATCGGCTGCGGCTGCGTAATCGGCATGAACAGCAGACTTGACGGCGCAGTAATCGGTAACAATGCCGATATTTTAAGCTCGGTAATACTGCGATCGGAAATAGGAGACGGCGCTCACGTGGGTCCGTTTGCTTATGTAAGACCGAATTGCAGGGTAGGGGCGAATGTAAAAGTCGGTGATTTTGTAGAAATTAAAAATTCAAATATTGATGACGGAACAAAGATTTCACACCTGACATATATAGGTGACAGCGATGTCGGCAAAAACGTAAACTTCGGCTGCGGAACAGTTACCTGCAATTATGACGGAAAGAAAAAATTCCGTTCAAAAATAGGCGATAATTCATTTATCGGCTGCAATACGAATCTTGTTTCACCGGTAGAGGTGGGAGACAGGGTATATATTGCCGCAGGTTCAACGATAACGGAGGATATTCCGGACGGAAGTCTTTCTATTGCAAGAACACGTCAGACAAACAAACCGGGCTGGGCTGACAAAAATCAGAAGTATTAATGATACATTATGCTGTAATATGCGGTGAAAATTACCGCGTATTACAGCATAAATACCAAAATTGTTAATTTGAAACAAAATACTTGACAATACATTATAAATCGTGTATAATATTTAAAGTAAGAAAACAAGTAGGACTATCCGTTCTCACCGTACGGCGAAGCAGCTTTGCGGTAAATACATCGACAGGTTTGCCTGTCTGTATTGCGGCGGATGGTTTCATCCGTTTTTTTATTTATAACTGTAAGGCAATGTTGATGCGTAAGCATTAGAATGGGAGGGATTAACTATTAGCAAGAATGACCTGCAAATAAATGAGCAGATTCGGGACAAAGAGCTCCGTGTTATTTCAAATGACGGAGAACAGCTTGGTGTTATGGATGCCAGATCGGCACAGGCATTAGCAAACGAAAGAGGTTTAGACCTTGTTAAAATCGCACCGCAGGCAACGCCGCCGGTGTGCAAGATTATGGATTACGGCAAGTATAAGTTTGAGGCTGCAAAGCGCGAAAAGGAAAACCGTAAAAATCAGAAAGTTGTTAATATTAAAGAGGTTCAGCTTTCGCCCTCTATTGATACTAATGATTTCAACACCAAATGCAAACACGCTGTGAAGTTCTTGAAGAACGGCGATAAGGTGAAGGTAATGGTACGATTCCGCGGCCGTGAGGTAAGTCATTCTGAAATTGGTTACACCTTGCTTGAAAGATTTGCCGAACAGGCTAAGGAAGCCGGTACTGTTGAAAGACCTGCTAAGCTTGAGGGCAGAAACATGATAATGTTTCTATCACCCTTATCATAATAGTTTTATATATCGGAAGGAGTGGACGTTATGGCAAAGACAAAGATAAAGACACACAGAGGCGCTGCCAAAAGATTCAATCTTACAAAAAACGGTAAGGTTAAAATGAACAAAGCTTTCAGAAGACATATTCTGAACAAAAAGACAACAAAGAGAAAAAGACATTTAAGAAAACAGGCTTACTGCTCAAAGGCAAACGCAGCAGTAATCAAAAAGCTTATTCCTTACAAATAATTTGAAAGAGAGGTAGAAATCAATGGCTAGAGTTAAAGGTGCTTTAAATACCAGAAAGAAACATAAGAAGATATTAAAGCTTGCTAAGGGCTTTTACGGTGCGCAGAGCAGACAGTACAGAGTGGCAAGTCAGGCGGTAATGCGCTCAATGCAGAATGCATATATAGGCAGAAAGAGAAAGAAGAGAGATTTCAGACGTCTCTGGATCACAAGAATCAGCGCTGCTGCAAAGATGAACGGCATGAACTATTCAACATTCATGAACGGTTTGAAGAAAGCCGGCATTGAAATGAACAGAAAGATGCTCAGCGAAGTAGCTATCGCAGACCCCGCAGCGTTTGCAAAGTTAGTTGAAGCAGCTAAAAACGCAAGATAAGCTGTCGGACAAGCTGATATAAACGGCGGAACGGTGTAAGTTATTATACCGTTTCGTTTTTTTTTTTTTTTGCGTGTGCCGAACGGCACGCACGGTGGTGTGAGAGGGGCGAAACTCGTTAAGAGATAGCCTCTGCTCGATTTTTATGCGAAACTGCGCGGGCGGTCAGCGCTTTTTTTACAATCCGGTTTTTTGTTTTCGATATTTAGAGGGGGATAATCCGATGTTCTTTTTAAAAAGGCGGCTGAAATACAGCGGATTGGTATAGCCCACATTTTCGGCGATTTCCGTAATTGTAAGACCGGAAAAGGAAAGCAGTTCGCACGCTTTGCGCATTTTAATTCCTATAAAATACTGCAACGGCGCAACGCCAGTAACCGCCTTGAATTTATGTGAAAATCTGCTCACACTTAAAGAACACAACGCGGCATAGGTTTCGGGATTATATTCCTCACGGTAATTTTCGTTCATAAGCTCTGCCGCCTCCTCTATATTAACAGACTTTTCGGCAAAAAATCCCGATACGTGCCGCGATATACAGGTGAAAAGATATATAAGAAATGCGTTTTCGGCGGTTTCATGCATATATGCGCTTACAAGATGTTCATGTATCAAATCATTGAATGCAGAGATTATTTTATCGGACGGAGCACAGCGAAAAACACCGGGTGAAAGATTTAAATCCTCCAAAAGTTCATTTATGCAGCTGCCTGAAAAATGCACCCACATTGTGTCAGCTCCGTAATCGCTGCCGAACGAATATCTTTGTGTGCGGCATGGGGGATACAAAATAAAATCGCCTGGGGTAAGCGAGTACTTAGCGCCGTCATATACAGCGGTGCAGCTGCCGGCGGATATGTAAAGAAGCTGATAATCACGCCTGCCCGAACGCCGAACAACAGTATAATTGCGATTGTTATGCTTTCCGCATGAATTTATATGTATATATTTATCCGATTTAAAATCATTTTTTTCGTTTTCGGCAACTATTACAGCCATAAATACATCCCTCCCGTCAGATATATTGTATCATGTTATTTTATAAAAATCAATAGCTGTTTTGTACATATTTTCAGCTGCATATTGTATTGACAGATGTGGCATGAATGATATAATAAAAACAAAAGATTATGCCGTTTAAAAACGGCGGAACGGAGTTTTAATTATGATATTTAAGAATATGGATTTTCATAATATTGACCATATGGAGGAAACAGAGGACGGGTACAAGCTTGTCAGAGTTCCCGAAAAACTAAGGCTGAGTCTTAACGACTGCGCAAAAAACGGAACAGCGTATTATGCTACCGGTGCGGAAATAAGATTTGTGATGAAAAGCGAAAATGCAAAGCTTATTCTGCGTTCGGAGGAGTCAAAAGAAGCACAGGTTGCGTATATAATATTCGGTTCTGTTCCGGGCGGCTGGGATTATTCAAGAAAGATTATATACACGCATGATACTGTAATCGATATAAAACGCCCCGTGGGAAAAACGCTTGAACTGCTGTACAAGAATAATGATTATCCGTTTGACAGTGAGGTGGTAAGAGTGGTTTTGCCGTTTAACAAAATTACATTTGTTGACGTAATCGGAGATGTGTGTCCGCCGAAAAGAGAGCAGACGCCTAAGCTGCGCTATCTTGCTTACGGCTCATCAATTACTCACGGCTCAAATGCGCTTACTCCCGTTACTTCATATGCATTTCAGATAGCTGAAAATCTCGGCGCAGACCTGTTTAACCTCGGCTTTGCAGGCTCGGCACATCTCGAAAAGGAAGTGGCGGAATGGATAGTGTCAAGAGATGACTGGGACTTTGCAACTGCCGAAATGGGAATAAATCTTGTCGATGTGATAGAAGCAGACGAATTTCATAAGCGTGCATCGGCATTTCTTGATGTTTTGGCAAAGGATAAGCGTACCGTTTACTGTACCGATATGTTTACGGCAGGCAGCGATATAACAAATCCTGAAAAAATGCAGAAATTCCGTGCAATTATACGTGAGCTTACAGAGGGAAGATTCCCGTACATATGCGGAACAGAGCTTATGACCTCAACGGCGGGATTGTCGGCAGATTTTGTTCATCCTAACATACGAGGTATAAATGAAATCGCACAAAACCTTACAAAATTCATAAAAGATTGGAGAAGATAAATGAGAGAGAAAGTTTTATTGGATAAATGCTGGAAATTTCACAGGGGTGATTTGCCGAAAAAGACGACCTTAATGAAAGGTCCGTATTATAAAAGCGCAAAGACTGAGCGTATGCTTTTAGGCCCAGCGGCATATCTTACAAAAGACTATTCGGACGCATTTGAACCGGAGGATATGTGCAACGAATACTGGCAGGACGTAGACTTGCCGCATGATTATGTTATAGAGGGTATTCCGAGTACGGAATATCCGCAGGCACGCGGATATTTAAAGTATGAAAATGCGTGGTACAGAAAGCATTTCAATTTAAGTGAAGAAGATAAGGATAAGCGCATAACGCTTTATTTTGAGGGTGTTGGAACAAATGCAACGGTTTATCTGAACGGTTGTCTTGTAAAACATAATTTCTGCGGATATACGCCGTTTGAAATTGACGTTACAAGCACTGTATATTTTGATAAAGAAAACGTGCTTGCGGTGTATACCGACATATCGGAGAATGAAGGCTGGTGGTATGAAGGCGGCGGAATATACCGTCATGTGTGGCTGATTAAAACGGATAAAATCGCCGTTGATTTATGGGGAGTTTATGTAAATCCGCAGAAGAATGACAACAGCTGGACGGTAAATACTGAAACAACGCTTATAAATTCCTCCGAAAATGATGAACAGGTTACGGTAAAATCTGTTATTTCCGATTCAGACGGAAAAGAAACGGGAAGTGCGGAAAATGTGCTTGATACATACACGTGGGAAAAAAGTACGTTAAATCAGCAGATTGAGGTAAAAGAGCCGCTTTTGTGGGATATTGACAGTCCGAATCTGTATACGATGACCACGTATGTGTACAGAAACGGTAAGGAGATTGACAAAACGGAAACAAAATTCGGTTTCAGAACTTTCCGTTTTGATTCCGAAAAGGGATTTTTCCTGAACGGCAGAAATGTAAAAATCAAAGGCGTGTGCAGCCATCAGGACTACGGACTGACAGGCAGAGCAATACCGGATAATCTTCATCATTACAGAGCGGAGCTTATAAAGGAAATGGGTGCAAACGGATACAGAACCTCGCATTATCCTCATGCGGAGGCGATGATGGACGCACTTGATGAATTAGGAATACTTGTAATGGACGAAACGCGCTGGTACGAAGCAACGGACGAGGGAAAGGAACAGCTTGCGTCGCTTATAAAACGCGACAGAAATCACCCGTCGGTTATTCTGTGGTCGGTGGGAAATGAGGAACCAAAGCATCTGACGGAGCAGGGCAGAAGAATTGCGCAGGCTTTAAAAGCGCTTGTACTGAAATATGATAAATCCAGACCGATAACAACGGCAGTTTCAGATAATCCGCTTGCGTCAACCGTTCTTGATATAGTTGACGTTATAGGTGTCAATTACAATCTTCATCAATACGATGAGCTGCATAAAAGATATCCCGAAAAGCCGTTTGTGTCAAGTGAATGCTGCGCAACGGGAACAACACGCGGCTGGTACAAGGACGACAGCGCTACAAGGTCGTTTTTGAGCGCGTATGACAAGGACACAACAAATTGGTTTATGGCGCGTGAAAAAACGTGGAAGTTTGTTATGGAGCGTGAATGGGTGGCAGGAGCGTTCCAGTGGATTGCGGTTGAACACAGAGGTGAATGTGTGTGGCCGAGACTTTGCTCTCAGTCCGGCGCAATAGACTTATATCTGCAAAAAAAGGACGCATTCTATCAGAATCAATCCCACTGGCTCGAAACACCTATGATACATCTGATGCCGCATTGGAATCACGAGGGCATGGAGGGCGAAGAAATTCTTGTCCGTGCATACACCAACTGCGAAGAGACAGAACTGTTTTTAAACGGTAAAAGCCTTGGTGTTAAAAAGGTTGAGCGTTTTGGCCATGCGGACTGGAATGTTAAATATGAAAAGGGCACTGTTGAAGTAGTCGGCAGAAACGGCGGAAAAGATATTGTCCGCGACAGTGTGCAGACAAGCGGACGTGCCGCAGCATTAAAGCTTAAACAGGATAACAGGATATATTCGGCAAACGGACAGGATTTGCTGCTGTTTACCTGCTATTGTGTGGATGAAAACGGAGTTTTTGTGCCTGATGCGGAACCGTTTGTGAAGTTTGACGTTAACCGTTTCGGAAAAATTGCCGGAACAGGCTCGGATATAACAGACCACATACCGCCCATGTTCCAGGACAGAAAAATGCGTGCCGGACTTTGCTCGGTTGCGGTAAAAGCAGGCGGGGAAAAGGGCTGTCTGAAACTGTACGCTTCGGCTGAAAATCTTAAAAATGCCGTAATTTCCGTAGAAATTGAATAATATAAATGAAGCTGTAAAAATAATTTTTTACAGCTTCATTTTAATGGTATGAGGAAAGGTTTATTTTTGCGGTTCGGACTTTTTTATCGCTTAATTTCAAGAGGATGGGAAAAAATGTTCCGGAACAGACTTTTTTTACATTCCCTTGTAATATTTTTTGTGTTTTTTACCCAATATACTTAATGTATATGTGTTAATCTTAACAACAAATGCACTTATAGGTATAAAAATATGTTATAATAGACGGAATGTTGTCAAAAGGTATTGACAAATGAGGAAATTTACAGTACAATAATAGAGGAACATATGAATAGTTGTTCATATGTATATTCAGAAACGGGAGTTGTTAAAATGAATAAAACAATTTATATGGATAACAATGCGACGACAGCAATAAAAAAAGAGGTTGTTGATGCAATGCTTCCGTATTATACGGATATATGGGGAAATGCCTCCTCGAAATTTTACCAGACGGGCATAGACGCTATTGTTGCGCTGGACAGGCTTCGTGAAACCGTTGCGAAGAATATCGGTGCGGCAAAGCCGAATGAGGTTTATTTTACCGCTTCCGGCTGTGAAGCGGATAATTGGGCGTTGAAGGGTATTGCTTTTGCGCATAAGTATAAGGGAAACCACATCATTACAAGCAAGATTGAGCATCATGCAATTTTAAACACCTGTGCATTTCTTGAAAAGAACGGTTTTAAGGTGACATATCTTGATGTTGATTCCGACGGACGTGTGAAGCCGGAAGACGTTGAAAAGGCAATAACCGAGGAAACGATACTTATAAGCATCATGACCGCAAATAATGAAATCGGAACAATAGAGCCGATTAAGGAGATTGCGGAGGTTGCAAAAAAGCATAAAATTATATTCCATACCGATGCGGTGCAGGCAATAGGGCATATGCATATAAACGTACAGGAGCTGGGTGTGGATATGATGTCGGTTTCGGCGCATAAATTCCATGGCCCCAAGGGTGTGGGATTGCTGTATATCAGAAACGGCATAAAGATTGAAAATCTGATTCACGGCGGCGGACAGGAAAGAGGAAAGCGTGCCGCAACGGAAAACCTTGCAGGTATAGCGGGATTGTCAAAGGCGCTTGAAATTGCAGTGGGAAACCTTGATAAAAACGTAAAAACAATGACTGAAAGACGCAACAGGCTTATAAAGGGAATAAAGGAAAATATTCCGTACTGTATGCTCAACGGCCCGGAAAACGAAAACAGATTGTGTAATAACGTCAATTTCTCGTTCAAATATATTGAGGGTGAATCAATATTGATGCTGCTTAATATGTACGGAATTGCAGCGTCAAGCGGGAGCGCCTGCGCATCCGGTTCGCTTGATCCGTCCCATGTTCTTCTGGCAATCGGATTGCCGGCGGAGGTTGCTCACGGTTCATTGCGTTTAAGTCTGAGTGAAGATACAACTGACGAAGAAGTTGATTATGTTATTGATGTACTCCCCAAAATCGTACAAAGGTTAAGGGATATGTCTCCACTCTACGAGGGGGTTAAGGCAGAGTAAATTCCGCATCTTGCACGTTTGCCCTCGCTTGCGTACCCGAGTACGCGGCGTTCGGTTAAACGCACAACCTGCGAAATTTCATCAGCCTTAACACGTTACGGAATGAGAGTAAATTCCGCATCTTGCACGTTTGCCCTTGCTTGCGTATCCGAGTACGCGGCGTTCGGTTAAACGCACAACCTGCAAAATTTCATCAGCCTTAACACGTTACGGAATGAGAGTAAATTCCGCATCTTGCCTGTTTGCCCTCGCTTGCGTACCCGAGTACGCGGCGTTCGGTTAAACGCACAACCTGCGAAATTTCATCAACCTTAACACATTATGGAACGAGAGTAAATTCCGTCTCTTGCTGAAACAAGAGGAGTTGTATCAGTATTGTGCCATTGGCACGGAAAGGAAGATTAGTTATGTACAGTGAAAAAGTAATGGATCATTTTTCAAATCCGAGAAATGTCGGAGAGATAGAAAATGCAAATGCAGTCGGCGAGGTTGGAAATGCTGTCTGCGGCGATATTATGAAAATATATATGGATATTGAAGACGACATTATAAAGGATATAAAATTCAAAACCTTCGGCTGCGGTGCGGCAATTGCCACAAGCTCAATGGCAACCGAAATGGTAAAGGGCAAGACAATTGACGAGGCTCTGGCTCTTACAAACAAGGCGGTTATGGAGGCCCTCGGCGGACTTCCTCCCGAGAAAATACACTGTTCTGTACTGGCAGAGCAGGCAATTCAGGCTGCTTTAGAGGATTACAGCAAGAGAACGGGTAAGGAAATCAAGACAAGAGCAAAGTGCAATTTCAACTGTGCCGAATGTCATAAGGAACACTGATAGGGCAGGCTGTAAAAAATCCGTGGGTTTTTTACAGCCTGTTTTGGGTAATTATGCACATCTGACAGGATTTTTTTAGAAAAATTAGCTAATAAATATTGACGTATTCAAATCAATGTAATATAATAGTATATATTTCTGTGTGAAAGTATTAAGATAATATTGGAATTAATCACACAAGCATTGAAAGGGGATACTTAATTATGGAAGAATTTTTAAAAGTAAAAAGAGTGATTGTTGATCAGCTCGGAGTGGACGAAGACACGGTAACGATGGACTCGTCATTTGTAGATGATTTGGGCGCTGATTCTTTGGACATTGTTGAGCTGATAATGGGACTTGAAACGGAATTTGACCTTGAAATTCCCGATGAGGAGGCTGAAAAAATCACCACGGTAGGTGATGCGGTTAATTACATCAAGGAAAATTCATAATTAACGAAAACACGTACTGCGGGGGTTTTTAAATTCCCGCAGTATATTTAAAAATGTATACTTCCCTTAACACCGAAGCATTATTCAGCGCTAAGAGAAGTGTATATCGGAGGAATTTGTAATGATAGGAATAGAAAAAAAGATAGGGTATACATTTAAAAACAAAGAGCTTTTAAATGTGGCTCTTACTCACAGCTCTTATGCAAACGAGCATAAGCTGCGCGATAACGAACGTCTGGAATTTTTGGGAGATTCGGTTTTGAGCGTTGTTATAAGCGAGCATATTTTTAAAAAGCTTATGGACGTAAAGGAAGGGGATTTGTCAAAGTACCGTTCGGTGCTTGTCTGCGAAAATTCGCTGGCAAATCTGGCAAGAAAAATATCGCTGCCCGACTATATAATGCTGGGTAACGGAGAAAAAGCGTCCGGCGGAAGTCAGCGTCCTTCGATATTATCCGATGCGTTCGAGGCACTTATTGCAGCGATTTTTCTTGATGCCGGCATGAAATTCGTAAAGCAGTGGATTTTAAATCTTATGCATGGTGATATTGATTACGTCTTATCCGGCAAGGGCTATGGAGATTATAAATCCATGCTTCAGGAAAAAGTACAAAAAGGCGATAAGGGTAAGGTAACATATGAGCTTATTGGAACAAGCGGCGCCGAGCACAACAAAAGTTTTTCGGTTGAGGCGCTTATAGACGGCGAGGTTATGGCACGCGGCAGAGGAAGAACCAAAAAAGAGGCGGAACAGCGTGCGGCAAGGCTTACCTTAAAAAAGCTCCGCAAGCTGTCGGAAAACGAAAAAGGCGATACGGAAGATGAAGACATATAATATACCCATATTTGTGCCGCATAAGGGATGTCCTTTTGATTGCGTGTTTTGTAATCAAAAGCGAATAACAGGACAGCTCAAAAGCGTTATAGGCGCAGACGTAAAAAGGATTATTGAGGAGCATCTCAAAACCATGCCGCAGGATAACTGTAAAAAAGAAGCGGCGTTTTTCGGCGGCAGCTTTACCGGAATACCGATAGAGGAGCAAAACGAGCTTTTGAGTGCGGCAAAGGAATTTCTTGACGCAAAGAAAATACAGGGAATACGTCTCTCAACCCGACCCGATTATATCGATAAAAAAATATTGGACAACCTAAAAGCCTTCGGGGTCACAACGATTGAGCTGGGAGTTCAGTCGATGGACAACGGGGCGCTTTTTAAGTCGGGCAGAGGTCATACCGCGGAGGACGTTGTAAGCGCAGTAAAGCTTATAAGGAAATATGATTTTACGCTTGGCTTACAGATGATGACGGGACTGCCGGGCGACACGGACGAAAAATCAATCCGTACCGCTGAAAAAATAATAGCCCTAAAACCGGATATGGTAAGAATATATCCAACGCTTACAATAAAAGACACCCGACTTGAAGAAATGTATAACCGCGGAGAATATAAACCGCAGACGGTTGAAGAGGCTGTAGGGCTTTGCAGTGTACTGCTTGAAATGTTTGAAGAAAACGGCATAAAGGTTATTCGTCTGGGATTACAGTCAACGGACGAAATCTGCGAAAACGGTTCGGTTATTGCGGGACCGGTACACAGTGCGTTCGGTGAACTGGTTGAGAACAACATATATTACGGAATAATAAGTAAAAATCTCAAAGAGTGCGGCAGAGCAGATGTTTTTGTAAATCCGCGCGAGATTTCAAAAGCGGTAGGAAACAGAAAAATAAACATACAAAAATTTAAAGAGCGCGGAATTGACATAAAAATACATGGTGACGAAAGCTTGGAAAAAAGAGAGGTGAGATGTGTTTGTTATTAAAAAGAATAGAGCTTCAGGGCTTCAAATCGTTTGCCGATAAAACCGTTCTGGAATTTGGCAGCGGCGCAACGGCGGTCGTAGGGCCGAACGGCAGCGGTAAAAGCAATATTTCCGATGCAATTCGATGGGTTATCGGTGAAATGAGCGCAAAAACTCTGCGCGGTTCAAATATGCAGGACGTAATTTTTGCCGGTACCGAAACAAGAAAAGCAGTAAATTTTGCGGAGGTAAGCCTTGTTCTCGATAACAGTACGCACGTATTTGATATAGAATTTGACGAAGTAATCGTAACAAGACGGCTGTTCCGCAGCGGTGAGAGCGTTTATCAGATAAATCATGCAAATTGCCGTTTAAAGGATATTCATGAGCTGTTTATGGATACAGGTTTGGGCAAGGACGGGTATTCCATAATCGGACAGGGAAACGTGGCACAGATTTTGTCTACAAAAGCCGAGGACAGGCGAAATCTGTTTGAAGAGGCGGCAGGAATCGCAAAGTATAAATACAAAAAGGACGAGGCGGAAAAAAAGCTTGCCGGAACAGAGGATAACCTTGTAAGAATAAACGATATAACTCTGGAATTGGAGGGACAGCTCAATCCGCTGAAAAATCAGTCCGAAAAAGCAAGAAAATATCTCGAATTGTACGGAGAGTTTAAAACTCTTGACGTAAATTTAAGCATGATAACGCTTGCAAAGAACAAGGTGTCATCAGAGGAAGCGGACAAGCTTTATGAAAGCGTTGACGGTGAACTTTCCGAACTGCGCTCAAAGGAATCGGAAACCGAGGCGAAAATCTCCGCGTTTTATGAGGAACAGCAAAACTGCGACAGAGAGCAGGCGGAGAAAAACAGGCTTTTAAACGAAAACGAATCGCGCGGAATGGCAAACGAAAAGGAAATTTCGCTTGCGGAAAACAATATAAAAAACAATAATGCCATGCTTGAACGCATTGATTCTGAGATTGAGCATATAAAGCAGAAAAATGCAGGGCGTGAGGAACAGATACAATCGCTTAAAGAAAGTGTTTCGGAAACTGAAAGTATAGTAGAACAGGAATTGTCGGCGTTTGCCAGGGAAAAAATCGAAAATTCAGAGATAACACAGCGGGAAAGTGAAATAAGCGCCAGGATAGAAGAATTACGGAACGAATCATCATCAAAGCTTAGTGAAGCGGCATCGGAAAAATCAAGAATTACGGGTATAGAAACGCTCCGTGCGAACTTTATCGAACGGCGTGAAACGGTAGAATCCGAAATAAGGAGCTATAACGAGGGCGTTGAAAATACCGTAAAAGAAATCGAACACGATACGGCGCAAATCGAAGAAAAAAAGAAAAAGCTTGAAAAACTCAAAGCCTCTGTTGAGATCAGAAAAAATTCAGAGGCGGAATTAAACGGAAAGCTTGCGGAACTGAATCGTGAAATAAATACATTAAATGCCGATTACCAGGCAAAAACCTCCAAGAAGCGTATGCTTGAGGGTATGGAAAACGACTACGTAGGTTTTGCAAAGAGTGTTAAGGCGGTTTTAAAAGCAGACGAATTAAAACGCAGCGTTATATACGGTACGGTTTCGGGGCTTATAGAGGTTAAAAAGGAGTACGTTACCGCGATTGAGTCGGCGCTCGGCGGAGCGATGCAGAATATCGTTGTCGGAGCGGAGGAGGACGCAAAGGCGGCGATTGAGTATCTAAGAAGAAACAAGGTCGGACGCGCAACATTTTTGCCGATAAGCGCAATCAGGGGCAGAATTCTTGACAATGCAGGCGAGGTGAGTCGATGCGAGGGTTATATCGGACTGGCAAGCGAGCTTATTTCATATGATAAGAAATACGATGGTATTATGAAAAATCTTCTCGGCAGAGTAGTCGTAGCGGATAATATTGATAATGCCATTGCGATAAACAAAAAATTCGGCTATAAATTCAAAACCGTTACGTCCGAGGGTGATATTTTAAATGCCGGCGGTTCAATGTCGGGCGGAAGCGTCAACAAGCAAAGCGGAATACTTTCGCGTGCTGCGGAAATAAAGACGCTTTCGGGAGAAATATCAGGACTTGACGCGAAAATCAAAGCTGCACGTGAAAAAAAAGAACAGAACGAAAACGATTTAAAGATGATAACAAATCAGCTTTCGTCATATGTTCCTTTAATGCGTGAGTATGAGGACGAAATTCTGCGACTTGAGAATACCTGCCAGCATCTGAAAAACAGCCTTGACGGCAGAGGTGACACGGAACAGAACTATAAAGCGGAATTAAAACAGCTTGAAGAAAATCTTTCTTCGTCATCTGACGAAATTGCCAAACTGCTTTCAAAGGTGCGTTCACTTGAAAATTCGTCAAAACAGCTTAATGAAGAAATCGATCGGCTTTCGGAGGAGTATAACAGCATAAAAGCGGAAAAAGAGCAAAAATCACAAAGCGTTATGGATCGAACCGTCAAGCTTGCCGAATTGCAGCGTGATATAACTCAAAGCCGCGACAAAATTGATGAAATAAAGAGAAATATTGAGGAAGCGAAAGAGAGCATTGCCTTAAAGGAACAGGACAAAAAGGATATATGCCAAAGAAATGCGGAACTTAACAGTGAAAAGGAAGAAAAGGTTTTACGTATTGAAGAAATACAAAAGCTTTCGGAGGAATACCGACATCAGATAAGCGCAATAGGAGCGCAGAAAGAAAAAATTACGGCGGAGCTGCAAGGTATTCAAAGCTCAAACAAGGATTTGACCGACAAACTGCTGCAATTGCAGCAGGAACTGTCAAGAGTGGATGCAAAGCGTATAAAACTCAATATTGAGAGGGAAAATATCCTTAATCGTTTGTGGGAGGATTATGAGCTTACGCCGTCGGCCGCGGAGGAAATCAAAACCGAAGTAGAGAACGAAAAAGAGGCGTTTAAGCGTTTGGCAGAACTGAAATCGGGTATTAAGTCGCTTGGCAGTGTAAACATGGATGCGATAGAGGAATACAAAGCCGTCAAGGAGCGATATGAATTTCTTACGGCGCAGAAAAGCGATTTGGAAAAATCGAGAGATAATCTCAATCAGATTATCGAGTCGATGCAGGAGCTGATGCAGGAGCATTTCGGCAAGCAGTTCAATACCATATGCGAAAGCTTTGCGGAGGTGTTTACGGAGCTTTTCGGAGGCGGACGCGGTGAGCTGCATCTGACAGACCCCGACAATATGCTTGAAAGCGGAATCGAGATTGACGTTCAGCTGCCCGGAAAGGGCTTGCAGAATATCAACCTGTATTCCGGCGGTGAAAAATCTTTTATTGCAATCGCACTTCTGTTTGCAATACTCAAAGTAAAGCCGACGCCGTTCTGTATTCTGGACGAAATAGACGCGGCGCTGGACGATGTAAACGTATCGAGATTTGCAACATATCTTAAAAATTACATTGACCAGACCCAGTTTATAGTAATTACTCACCGACGAGGTACAATGGAGGCGGCAAACGTTCTTTACGGCGTAACAATGCAGGAAAAAGGCGTTTCAAAACTGTTGTCGCTGCAAATTGACGATGTTGAGGAAGATTTAGTAAAGTAGGTGAACCGAATGGGATTTTTTGAAAAATTAAAAAGCGGTCTGAAAAAGACGAGCGATGCTATTTCGGAGCGCGTAAATGAGGTTTTCAGCGTTTTTGTGAAGGTGGATGAGGAATTATTTGAAAACCTTGAAGAGGCGCTGATTATGGCGGATTTGGGCGTGGAAACCTCGGACTATATAATAGAGGAGCTGCGAAGCAGAGTAAAGCTTAAACATATTACGGACGGAAACGTTGTGAAAGAGGAATTAAAGGCTGTAATCGCCGATATTCTTTCGGAGCAGGATTCGCAGATGCACGTTGAAACGAAACCATCGGTTATACTTGTAATCGGAGTAAACGGCGTCGGAAAGACAACAAGTATAGGCAAAATAGCCATGCACTATAAAAATCAGGGCAAAAACGTTTTGCTTGCCGCAGCGGACACTTTCCGTGCGGCGGCAATAGATCAGCTTGATGTGTGGGCAGACCGCTGTGGTTGTGATATTATAAAGCATAAGGAAAACAGTGATCCTGCGGCGGTGGTGTTTGATGCCTGTACTGCAGCAAAGGCGCGCGGTACGGATATACTCATATGCGACACCGCCGGCAGACTGCATAACAAGAAAAATCTTATGGCGGAACTTGAAAAGATAAACAGGGTAATAAGCCGGGAACTGCCGGAGGCAGACAGGGAAACGCTGCTTGTGCTTGACGCAACAACGGGACAAAATGCTGTCAGCCAGGCGAAGCTTTTCAGCGAGGCGGCGGAAATTACGGGCATAGCGCTTACCAAGCTTGACGGAACGGCAAAGGGCGGTATAGTCATTGCCATTTCAAAGGAGCAGGAAATCCCAGTGAAATTTATAGGGGTCGGAGAAGGCATAGATGATTTGCAGCTGTTTGATGCGGCTGATTTTGCAAAAGCTCTTTTTGACAACGATATTTAAGGAGGATGTATTTTTGGATAAAATTATTATTTTTTCAGATTACGGACTGGACGATGCAGCGGCGCTGGCAGATATAATTCTGCATAGGGATGCATTTGAGAAGATTGATATTGTGCCGATAGGCGGCAATGTGCCGACGGAGGTATCTTTGAGAAACTGCCTGACTTTGCTTGGTGAATATCCGTACGCAAACGATAAAATTACGGTTGTAGATACGACAGATACGAAGCAGCCGGAGGAATATCTCAAAGAAATTCACGGCAATGACGGCATGGGAGACGTTTTTGAAGCAGGGGCAAAGCCGGAGGTTAAATACGAAGAATTTGACGAATGGCTCAAAACTCTTTCGGGTGATGAACTCGTTTTAAGTCTCGGACCTATGACTATGGTAAAAAAGCTTTTTGAGTATAAGGACACATTCCGTCTGGTGATTATGGGCGGCAGTATTGAGGCAGAACCGAATTTTAAGGGTTTTGAGTTTAACCAAAGCCTTGATAAGGAGGCGTTTGCCTATTGCACAAAATTTCCGCATACCGCAATTACTCTGGACGCATCTTTTACTCCGGCGCTGAATATCAAGGATATTCATATAAACGGCGAGGGAGTGTATTCGCAGATACTTAATGCCTGCCAAAGAATAAGCCGTGAGCGCAACACCGACGGCTGTTATGTATGGGACGATATTGCCGCGTGCTTTATACTGCACCCCGAACGGTTTAAAGTGAGCAAAAAACGTGATTCGGCAGGTAATATTCTGAATGTGGCAGAATACATTTCAGACTTAAAACACTTTGAATAACTGTTTTAAGCGTAAAATTTTATCCTAATTTGTAAAAAGCAGTTGACAAATCGGTGAAACTGGTATATAGTAGAAAGGATGAAAATTAAACAGAGGAGGTTCTTTATGAATAATAACAGATTAACGGGTAGAGATTTTGTGCTGGGTGTTCAGCATTTGTTTGCAATGTTCGGCGCAACGGTTCTTGTTCCCGCACTTACCGGACTCAGTGTTTCCGCAACGCTGCTTTTTGCGGGCTTGGGAACGCTTCTATTCCATTTGATAACGGGAAGAAGGGTTCCTGCATTTTTGGGTTCGTCTTTTGCGTTTCTTGGCGGATATTTTGCAATCAAGGCGCTGTGCGACGCACAGGGGGTAAGTAATTTTTCGGCATATGCCGGCGTAGGCGTTGCGTGTGCCGGTATGGTTTATGTAATTCTGGCAATATTATTTAAGTGTTTCGGCGCCAATAGGGTTATGAGGTATTTTCCTCCTATAGTTACCGGCCCGATAATCATTTCAATCGGTTTGACTCTTTCGGAAACAGCTATAACAAACTGCACGGATAACTGGATTATAGCTCTTGCAGCAATTATTACGGTTATCGTATGCAATATATGGGGAAAAGGCATGGTAAAAATAGTACCGATTCTGTTGGGAGTAATAGTGTCGTATCTTGTGGCGGTATGTATGGGTAAGGTTGATTTTACACCTGTTGCCGAAGCTAAGTGGATAGGTTTTCCGGTAGCTTTTAATGATACGGTATTCTCGCTCTTTAAAGACGGCGACGCGTCGATGATAATCACTTCTATTATAACGATTGTTCCTATTGCGATTGCAACAATCATTGAGCATATAGGAGATGTATCGGCAATCAGCTCAACGGTAGGCAAAAACTTTATTGCAGAGCCGGGACTTCACAGAACACTTTTGGGCGACGGTCTTGCAACGTCGATGGCAGCGCTTTTCGGCGCTCCGGCAAACACTACATACGGTGAAAATACGGGTGTGCTTGCACTTACTAAGGTTTACGACCCGAGAGTAATAAGACTGGCTGCAATCTTTGCGGTAATACTTTCACTTTCACCTAAGTTTGCGGCAATCATACAGGTTATGCCCGTTGCAACTATGGGCGGAATTTCACTTATTCTTTACGGTATGATTTCAGCTGTGGGTGTAAGAAACGTTGTTGAAAATCATGTTGACTTATCAAAATCAAGAAATATAATTATTGCAGCTCTTATACTGGTACTTGCAATAGGTATCAAGTTCGGAACGGGAGATGCACAGGCAATTGTCTTTAATATCGGACAGGCTACTATAAGCCTTTCGGGATTGGCAGTGTCTGCAATAATAGGTATTTTACTGAACGCCGTTTTGCCGGGCAAGGATTATGTATTTGAAACCGATGACGCCGATAAGGCAAAAACAGGCGTTGACTTCAAGGTTTGATAAAGGTATGTAGTCCGTTTAAGTCCGCGGCGGATTATATACATAATAACAGCGGGCAGAAGGGTTAAGGGAAAATGTCAAAGTTATATGTAATGGATCATCCGTTGATTCAGCATAAGGTTACAATGCTGAGAAACGAAAAAACAACCGTTAAGGATTTCCGCGAGCTTGCAAATGAGATTGCGCTTCTGATGGGGTATGAAGCGACAAAGGATTTGGATTTGGCGGATATTAAAGTAAAAACTCCCATAACGGAAACAATGGGAAAAACAATCGTAAAGCAGGTAGCAATCGTACCTATTCTGCGTGCGGGACTGGGAATGGTTGATGCTCTTATGAGTCTGATACCGGCGGCAAAGGTAGGTCATGTAGGTTTGTACCGTGATCCCGAAACACACGAGCCGGTAGAGTATTACTGCAAGCTGCCTACCGACATTGAGAAAAGACAGGTGCTTGTAACAGACCCGATGCTTGCAACGGGCGGAAGTGCAATTGCTGCTATCAATTTCATCAAAAAAAGAGGCGCAAACAGAATTAAGCTGATGAACATTATTGCAGCTCCGGAGGGCGTTGAAGCTGTTCAGAAGGCTCATCCGGACGTAGACATATACGTTGGTGCGCTTGATGAAAAACTTAACGAAAACTGCTACATCGTTCCGGGTTTGGGCGATGCAGGCGATAGACTTTTCGGAACATTATAATTTTAAGATGTTCGTATTCTTAACGGATGCGAACATCTTATTTTTTTACTGCATATTTCTGATTAAAAGTATTGACAAAGCACGAGTTATATTGTATACTTAGTATAATGAATTTACCAAATGCGCTTGTGGCAGACGAAAGGATTGATAGAATGACAGATTACGTAAAAAAACTTGCAGACAGAATGACGGATCACAGCGACAGCGATTGGGCGATGAATATAAATCATTTCGACTGGGTTCCGGGAGTGGGCTTGTTCGGTATTTACAATGCCTATGAAGAAACAAAAGATAAAAAATATCTTGATTTCCTCATAAGCTGGGCAGATACGCATATAGATGAAGCGTATGATATGCAGACGGTAAACTCAACTGCGCCGCTGCTGACGATTAAAAAGCTTTATGACACCACCGGAAATGAAAAGTATCTTAAAGTATGTACCGATATTGCGGAAAATCTCATAACAACCGCACCGCTTACCTCATACGGAGGTTTGGAGCATACCGTAACGGAGGATGGTGCAGACTTTCATGGGCAGGTATGGGCGGATACGCTGTTCATGGCAGGACTTTTCCTTTTGGAAATGGGAGAGAAGAAGTATGTGGATTTTGCGGCAAATCAATTTCTGATACATCACAGAAAATTGCGGGCAGATGACGGTCTGTATTATCATGGCTTTAACGGAAAGGATCATATGAGCGCGGTAAAGTGGGGACGTGCGAATGCGTGGATTGTTTACAGCAGTGCGGCTTTTCTGGAAAAAACAGATAATGATGAAATAAAAAAATATCTTGTAAATCATATAAATGCACTTAAAAAGGTTCAGCGCGAAAACGGCGGCTTCGGAACAATTCTTGACGAAGACGCATCGTATGATGAATTATCGGCAACGGCAGGAATTATCGCCGGAATAAAAAAGGCTGTTTCAATAGGCGTGGTTGACAGCTCATATGCGGATATGTGCGACACTGCGGTAATTACCGATAATATTAATGAAAAAGGCGAGCTTGAAAAGGTTTCGACCGGAACACCGGTTATGCCGGATAAAAAGGCGTATATGAATATACCGCTTTGCCCGACGCTTTACGGTCAGGGTCTGGCAATACTTGCATTAAGGAAATATTAATAATTATTTTCTCCCGATGTTAATATCCTATTGACAAAGGGAGAGAAATATTATATTATTAGTATAATGAATTTACTAAAAAGGAGTGATAAAGATGAAAGAGACCGAGGTTGTAACGGTGGGAATAATGGTTGCCGACATTATGGTTAAGCCTGTCGATTCTGTTCCCGAGCCGGGAAAACTTTCGCTTGTCGATTCGATTGAATTGTTTTCCGGCGGAAATGCTATGACGGCGGCAATAAATATGTCCAAAATGGGGATAAAAAGCGCCGTATGCGGCAAAGTCGGCTGTGATGTTTGGGGAGATTTTCTCATAAGCTGCCTTGAAAAAAACAATGTTTATCCGGGGGCGGTTGTACGTGACGAAAAAGTTCAGACTTCAGCATCAGCGGCTTTGGTTGAGGGAAACGGCGAAAGAGCATTTCTACACTGCAAGGGTGCGAATGCGGCATTGCAGATAAGCGATATTGACATGGAAATCATAAAGCAGGCGAAAAGTGTTTTTGTTACGGGAACGTTTCTTCTTGATGATTTTGACGGAGAGCAGACTACTGAGTTTCTCAGACTGTGCAAAGAACAGTCAAAAACAACGTTTCTTGATGTGTGCTGGGACGCATTGGGAAATTGGGGTAAAAAGCTGTTTTCGGCAATGCCTTACATAGATTGGTTCATGCCGAGCATTGATGAGGCAAGAGAAATTTCCGGCAAGGAAGATTTAAAGGAAATGACGGACGTGTTCTTTGATAAGGGCGTTAAACATACGGTTATCAAATGCGGTGCGGACGGTTGCTATTTGAGGTTGAATAAGGCAGACGAGGGCAGGCTGATACCGTCATATCGCTGCGAAAACTGCGTAGATACAACAGGTGCGGGCGACAGTTTCTGTTCGGGATTTATTACCGCTTACACAAAGGGCGCAGAACCGGAGGAATGTGCAAAATTTGCAAACGCCGTCGGCGCACTGTGCGTAAGTGCAAGAGGCGCAACAAGCGGAACAAAAAGCTATGAGGAAACATTGAATTTTATGAAGGAGTGTGAAAAGCATGAATGATATAAGAGAAAGAGCAGCAGAACTTTATAAAAAAGCCGCTATTGTGATTACGGAGGAGGAAAAGAAAAATATCGAGGTGGCTGATTTTGGGCTTAACGACCTGGAAAATACAGGGTTGGAGCTTATAACCTATATCAACACCGAACGCGTATGCGCAAAGGAAATGGTGCTTTTTCCGGGACAGACCTGTCCCGAACATCTTCACCCGTCCGCAGACGGCAAAAAAGGCAAGGAAGAAACTTTCCGCTGCCGTTGGGGAGAGGTTTATCTATACGTGAGCGGCGAAGAAACAAAGGACAGAGCGGTAAATCCGCCCGAGGGCAAGTATAGTGTATTCCATGAAATACACCTTCTCCCGGGACAGCAGTATACCATTTATCCCGACACAAAGCATTGGTTCAAGGCGGGGGATAAGGGCGCTGTTATAAGTGAATTCAGCACACATTCAAGTGATGAAACAGATATATTTACAGATGAAAGGATTGTAAGATAATGCTTGTTACGTTAGAAGAAATATTAAAAGACGCAGAGGAAAAAAAGTATGCCGTAGGTCATTTCAATCATCTTAACCTTGAAATTGCACGCGGAATAATCGAAGCGGCGGAGGAGGAAAAATCACCTGTTATTCTGGGTGTGGCAGAGGTACATTTGCCGTCGATTCCATTGGAATATGCGGCAATGATAATGAATAAAATTGCAAAAGACGCATCAGTGCCGGTGTGTCTGCATTTCGACCATGGTGTTACATATTCGGAAATAATGAAGGCAATGCGCTATGGTTTTTCATCGGTAATGTATGACGGCTCGGCTCTGCCGTTTGAAGAAAACGCATACAATACACATGAAATAAGCAAGGTTGCTCATGCGCTGGGCGTAAGCGTTGAGGCGGAATTGGGACACGTAGGCATGGGAGACGAAAACGACAGTGAGGATTATGCAAAATTCTATACAAATCCCGACGATGTAAATAAGTTTATTCATGCGGCAGATGTGGATGCTTTGGCGGTGGCAATCGGAACGGCTCATGGTGCGTATAAGGCAAAGCCGCGTCTGGATATAGAAAGACTGGATAAGCTTTATTCGGTAAGCGAAAAGCCGCTTGTATTGCATGGCGGAAGCGGACTTTCCGATGATGACTTTAAAAATACGGTAAAGCACGGAATAAGAAAGATAAATATATGTACAGAGCTGTGCAATGCCGCACTGGATTCATACGGCAGAAGCAGCGCGGACGGCGACTGCTTTGAAAATGCGGTTATTACCGCAAAGGACGCCGTTAAAGAGGCGGTAAGAGCTAAAATCCGTCTTTTCGGAAGTAATCAAAAAGCATAAAAACGGACACAGCCTTGGATAAAATCCAAGGCTGTGTTGCTTTTTTTCTGCATTTATGATACAATTATCATAAAAAATGCAGGAATGAATGATATGGCAAAAACTGATATTACAAACGAACTGGGAGAGGGAAAAATTCTTCCTTTGGTTTTTAAACTTACAATACCGGCTGTTATAGCACAGCTGATTACATTTTTATATAACATTGTCGACCGTATGTATGTCGCAAAAATTGCCGGAACAGGCATGGACGCTTTGGCAGCATTGGGGATTGTGCTGCCTATTACACTGATAATTCAGGCATTTGCCAACCTTGTGGGACTTGGCGGAGCGCCGCGTGCCGGAATAAAACTCGGAGAGGGAAACAGTGATGAAGCAGACCGTATTTTCAATACGTCTTTTGTGCTGTTGTCCGTAATCGGTATAGTAATCGGCGCAGGAACATTCCTTTTTGCAAAGCCGATAATTGTACTGTTTGGCTGTCCGCCGAGTGCGGTGGAATTTGCCGTATCATATCTGAAAATATACTCATGCGGCACACTTTTTGTTATGCTTGCGCAAGGACTTAACCCGTTTATACTCACGCAGGGCTACTCGTTTATAGCAATGAGCTCCGTTTTAATAGGCGCTGTCATAAATATCGTACTTGACCCGATTTTTATTTTCACATTCGGAATGGGCGTGAGCGGTTCAAGCCTTGCAACGGTTATTTCACAGTTTTGTTCGTGTATATGTATTATCGGCTTCTTTTGCACGCGGAAAAGTCTGTTTCGCTTTCATATAAAGAATATGCGGATTTCATACAAAAGAGTGATGAATATTGTATCGCTTGGTTTTACGCCGTTTATTATGACAATTACGGAGTGTGCTATTCAGATTGTATTTAACGTCAATCTGAACCGCACGACAGGCGGCAACAAGGACTATACCGCCGCATTGACAATTATGTTAAGCGCATTGCAGCTTATATCACTGCCGCTTAACGGTCTCGGAAACGGAATGCAGCCGTTTGTAAGCTTTAATTACGGAAAGGGAAATGCGGAACGCTTAAAACAAGGTATAAAAAGCGTGACGATAATAGCGTTTATTTTTGCGGTTTCGATATGGTCAGTTTCGCTCATGATTCCCGAAATGTATGCGTATTTGTTTTCGGCAAGCGATACGGTTACGGTAATTGTAAAACAGTATACTCCGCTGTTTTTGATGGGTTCGGTTATGTTTTTTGTGCAGATGACGCTGCAAAATGTTAATGTTGCTCTGGGACAGGCAAAATCGGCGCTGGTTCTGGCAGTGACGCGCAAGGTGATAATTCTGATTCCTCTTTGTTATGCTCTAACACATTTTATTGGTTTTAAGGGCGTGTATATGTCGGAGGGGATTGCCGATTTTATTGCCGGAATTATTACAGCCATAGTGATTTTTACATCATTTCCGAAAATATTCAGAAAAAGAGCGCTGGAAGTCAAAGAAAAAAACATTCAAAACACTTCGGAATAAAAATGACCTTGAAGGACGCTTGTCCTTCAAGGTCATTTAATTTTGCCTTTAATCAGCTTATTTGTTCATATCTTCCTTAATCTTAGCCTGTGCAGCTGCAAGTCTTGCGATAGGAACTCTGAACGGTGAACACGATACGTAGTTCAGACCGAGCTTGTGGCAGAACTCAACAGATGTCGGGTCGCCGCCGTGCTCTCCGCAGATACCTACGTGGAGATCGGGTCTTACCGACTTACCGAGTTTGATAGCCATATCCATAAGCTTACCTACGCCTGACTGGTCAAGCTTTGCAAACGGATCGTTCTCGAAGATTTTAGCGTCATAGTAAGCCTCTAAGAACTTACCTGCATCATCACGTGAGAAACCATATGTCATCTGAGTAAGGTCGTTTGTACCGAAGCAGAAGAATTCAGCCTCTGTTGCAATTTCGTCAGCCAGAAGTGCGGCTCTCGGAATTTCAATCATTGTACCAACCTCATATTTAAGGTCGATGCCTGCATTTGCAATTTCAGCGTCTGCTGTTTCAACTACAACCTTCTTAACATACTTTAATTCCTTAATATCGCCTACGAGCGGAATCATGATTTCCGGAACGATGTTCCAGTCAGCATGAGCCTTCTTTACATTGATAGCGGCACGGATAACAGCGCTTGTCTGCATCTTTGCAATTTCAGGATAAGTTACTGCAAGACGGCAGCCTCTGTGACCCATCATCGGGTTAAACTCATGAAGTGAGTCAATCAAAGACTTGATGTCTTCAACGTTCTTGCCCTGTGTCTTTGCGAGCGCTTCAATGTCAGCCTCATCGGTCGGAACAAATTCATGAAGCGGGGGATCCAGGAATCTGATGGTTACGGGGTTGCCTTCGAGAGCTTCATACAGCTTCTCGAAATCGCTCTGCTGCATGGGAAGAATCTTTGCAAGAGCAGCTTCTCTCTCCTCAACAGTATCCGAACAAATCATTTCACGGAAAGCGTCAATTCTGTTGCCTTCAAAGAACATATGCTCTGTACGGCAAAGACCGATACCCTCTGCGCCGAGTTCTCTTGCTCTCTTTGCATCTTCGGGAGTATCAGCATTTGTTCTTACGTCAAGAACTCTGTACTTGTCAGCCCAGCCCATGATTCTGCCGAATGTGCCGCTGATTGAAGCGTCAACAGTCGGGATGATTCCGTCATATATATTACCTGTTGAACCATCGATTGAAATATAATCGCCTTCAACATAAGTCTTGCCTGCAAGAACGAATTTTTTGTTAGCTTCGTCCATAGCGATATCCGAGCAGCCCGATACACAGCAAGTACCCATACCGCGAGCAACAACGGCAGCGTGTGAAGTCATACCGCCTCTTACTGTAAGAATACCCTGTGAAGCTTTCATACCTTCAATATCCTCGGGTGATGTTTCAAGTCTTACAAGAACAACCTTTTCGCCCTTAGCGTTCCAGTTCTTAGCGTCCTCTGCCGTGAATACAATTTTACCGCAAGCAGCTCCGGGTGAAGCAGCCAATGCCTTTGCAACCGGTGTTGCAGCCTTTAATGCTTTCGGGTCGAACTGCGGATGGAGGAGAGTGTCAAGATTTCTCGGATCGATCATCAAAACAGCTTCTTTTTCTGTAATCATGCCCTCGTCAACAAGGTCGCACGCAATCTGCAAAGCAGCCTGAGCTGTTCTCTTACCGTTTCTTGTCTGGAGCATATAGAGCTTTCTGTCCTCAATTGTGAACTCCATATCCTGCATATCTCTGTAATGATTTTCAAGAGTGTTGCAGATTTTTACGAACTGGTCGTAAACTTCCGGCATAACTTCTTTTAACTGATCAATCTTCTGCGGTGTACGAACACCTGCAACAACGTCTTCGCCTTGAGCGTTCATAAGGAATTCGCCCATGAGGTGCTTTTCACCGGTAGCCGGGTCACGTGTGAACGCAACGCCTGTACCTGATGTTTCGCCCATGTTACCGAACGCCATCATCTGCACGTTAACGGCTGTACCCCATGAATAGGGAATATCGTTGTCACGGCGGTATACGTTAGCTCTGGGGTTGTCCCATGAACGGAATACTGCTTTGATAGCGCCGAACAACTGTTCCTTCGGATCTTCGGGGAACGGTTCGCCGACTTTGTCTGCATATTCTTTCTTAAATTCTTCAGCAAGCTCTTTCAAATCTTCTGCTGTAAGCTCGACGTCCTGAGTAACGCCCTTTTTTTCTTTCATTTTGTCAATCAGTACCTCAAAGTACTTCTTGCCGACTTCCATAACAACGTCTGAATACATCTGAATGAATCTTCTGTAACAGTCATAAGCCCATCTGGGGTTGCCTGATTTCTTAGCCATAACTTCAACAACTGTTTCGTTAAGACCTAAGTTAAGAATGGTATCCATCATACCCGGCATTGAAGCTCTTGCACCCGAACGAACGGATACGAGAAGCGGATTGTCTAAATCTCCGAACTTCTTGCCTGTGATTTCTTCCATCTTTGAGATGTATTCCATAATCTCAGCCTGGATATCATCGTTTATTTTTCTGCCGTCCTCATAATACTGCGTGCAGGCTTCGGTTGAAATTGTAAATCCCTGCGGAACCGGCAGACCGAGCTTTGTCATTTCGGCGAGGTTAGCGCCCTTACCGCCGAGAAGCTCTCTCATGCTTGCGTCACCTTCACTGAAAAGGTAAACATACTTTTTTGACATTGGAATCTCCTCCTATAATTGTTAGTACAGCATAAACGTGCACCCAAAAAGAGCGTACGTTTTATTTTAGAACCGAAAAATCTGATTCTGAAAAATGCCTACGTTTAATATTATAACAATAAAATTGTAAATTGTCTACATCTAAATGTAATTTTTTTTTAATATTTACAATTTTTTTTGCTTTTGGCACGTTTTTTCTTGATTTATTGCAAAAAGTTTACACAATATTCTCTGTAATTCGTATTGCGGCGACTGTCATATCGTCTGCAATCATGCCGTGGCTCTTTTCAATGACCGTTTCGATTATGTCCTGAACGGTTGATTCCAGATCCGACGGGGCGGTGCGCAGTTTCTTTTTTATCCATTCCGTGCGCATCTCTCCGCACTCCGCATCGCTGACGCCGTCGGAAAGCATTATTACCACATCGCCGTCCGATAAGCGTTTAAGCTGTCCCTGCGGCTTAATGTCAGCCATTATGCCTGCCGGAGCGGCGGAGGAAAATACCGTTTCGATGCTGTTGCCGCGGCTTATAAGGCTTTGTGCCGCACCGATTTTGTAAAATTCCGTATTTCCGGTTAAAAGATCAATACACAGCAGGTCGATTGTCGCAAACATATCCTTTTCAAGCTTTAAGCACAGTGCAGAGTTGACGATACCTATTGCCGCTTCGGGGTCAAAGCCGGCAGAGAGAAATTCTCTTAAAAGCCTTAGAGTTATGCGGCTTTCGTGCATTGCTTTTTTGCCGGTACCCATGCCGTCCGAAATAACAACGTATTTTCTGTATCTGCCGTCGGTGAAGGAGGCGATGCTGTCGCCGGAAACCTCAGACGCATCGCTTTTAACCTGCCTTAAAACCACCTCGGCATTGTAGCGCGGCTTTGAAACGAATTTAAGCAGTCCGCTTCCGGCGCTGCTTTCGTCAAGCCCCATAGGCGTGTCAAAAAGCGTGCTTAAAAGCGCCTCTGCTTTTTCGGTGTTTATACCTATTCCAAGTCCTAAGTAAACTTCAAGGTGTCCGAGAGAGCTTTCCACAACGCTTACCTCAAAGGCGGTTATGCCGATTTTGTCAAGCTCTGCAACGACAGCCTCCTCATAATCCTCGCGGAATGAAAAGCCTTCCAGTACATCGGTTGAGATTTCCTCCAAAAGCTTTGACGTTTCCGCATACTGTCCGGCGATTATGTCGCGTTCCGACTTTGCATCTCCGATTCTTACCAAATCCTTTTTGAAAAGCTCGTACACATGATTAAATTCGTTTATAAAGGCATCGCTTCTGATACAGCGTTCTCTGAATCCGCGCGGTGCGTCGTCCGTGCAAAGCGTACCGCTGTTTTCAATCGCTTCAAGGAGCGAAAGAATATTTTTGTATGTTCTCTCAAAGTCAGTCTGCCAGCACTTTGCCGCCATTGTACAGCCGGCACAGGAACGTGTGTACATTTCATCGAAAAACGAATTCACCTCATGACGGTAGAGGTTAAGGCGTTTTTCCGATTCGCTTATAAAACATTCATTAAGGTTTTTAAATGCGGCGGCGGCATTTTCGAGCCGCATGGAAAGATATTCTTTAAGCCGCACGTCGGCGCTGACCGCTTCTATATGCAGTGATTTTGAAAAAAATATGCTCATGCGGCGGTGAACCGCCTTAGGGGTAATCAGAAACAAAGCAACCGCCGCAAGCGTATCATATGCCGAAACGGGCATCTGCATATTTTCCGTCAAAAGCGCACAGGCGGCAATTCCTCCTATAAATCCGGCGGCAATTCCAAATCTGCCGAGAGACTTTAAGAGATTTGCAAAAATGGCGCTTATACCGTAAAATCCGCAGGCAAGCGCAGAGGAATATGCCGAAACAGCGCTTATAAAAGCTATACATACGGCGCCGCTGCCTGCCGCGGCAAGACCGGTGTGCATGGATATGCACATGGCAGTGTAAAGCGACGCAATGTTTGCAAGGCTAATGTCATAGGGGAGGGGAAAGCCGGTAAGTCCGGTTATAAAAATACCCAGGCATACGGCGGCAGACAAAAGCTCCTCCTGTGAAATTTTGCTGCGTGAGCTGCGGTTTTCGAGAAAACCGTACGATTTTGTGAACATAATATAGGAAACCGCCGATACGATGCTTTCTATAAGCAGCAGCATTATGTCGTATACTCCGGCATAGCTGTACGCAAGTATAAGCAGTCCGCCTATAAAGGTAGACACACCGCACACCGCCGAGTCGATAACTTTGCTGTCGTGCCGTTTTGTTTTTGCGTATATCCAGAACAAAAGCGCGGCAATGACGTATCTTGCCGTATTTATGCCCGCTCCCGCGCTGATGAGTCCTCCGCACATAAGCACAAGTCCTATGTATGCTATTCCTTTGTCGAATACAGCCGCAAAAAACGCCGTTCCGAACGGAAACATTCCTATAACCGACGCACGTGACGACAAAAACAGCAGTGCGCTTACGGAAATATCTCTCAAAACAGGGCGTCTTAACGGCGCAGCCGCCGTAGTGTTCAGTTCCGCCATAAATTATCAGTTCCTTCCTTATCTTAGGTAATTGCTTGTACAATTATCCGGATTGTTTAATTAAAAGTTATTATAACACGATTAAAAAGAAAATTTTGTCATATTTTGGCGTGAAAACAGAAAAATTTTGCGACTTTTTTTGACATTTTAAATTTTATGTGTTATAATGTTAGAGTAAAGAAACAAACACGGAGATAAATATGATGAAAAGAATTTTGATATTTTCCGACACGCACGGATATATAAACGATTGCGTGGAGCTTATAAACAGGTTTAAGCCTGACGCGGTAATACACGCCGGAGACTGTGCGCGAGACTGCGAGGATTTGATGTCGGTTTTTCCTGAAACCGCAATTTACGGCGTGAGCGGAAACAATGATTTTTATGCGCAGCTGCCGAATGAAATCAGTACGGAAATATGCGGAAAAAAGGTATTTGTAACTCACGGTCATGCGTACAGGGTGAAATATGAAAGCAATTACCGCACGCTTGCCGCAAGGGCGCAGGAGTGCGGAGCACAGCTGTGTGTGTTCGGGCATACGCACATACCTTATAACGATAATAATGGGCGAATGATAGTCTTAAATCCCGGAAGCATACGTTTCGGCGGCACATACGGCATATGTGAGATTGACGAAAACACCATGAGAACGGATATAATTGCGTACAGAAGCTGATTTTTTTTGAAAAAAAACGAAAAAAACTCTTGCAAAACTGACGAATTTATGATATACTCTTAAATGGTGCGTTATGTTTGCATCAGAAATTGCGAAAGGAGGTTTTTGCGGTGAAAGAAGGAATACATCCCGAATACAAGCAAACAACAATTACTTGTGCCTGCGGAAATGTAATCGAGACCGGCTCGACAAAGGAGAATATTCAGGTTGAAATATGCTCGGCGTGTCACCCGTTCTTCACAGGTAAGCAGAAGCTTGTTGATACAGGCGGCAGAGTTGAAAAGTTCAACAGACGTTTCAACAGAACAACAAAAACAAAGTAATTTTGTTTTACGATTTGATTTTTTGTATTTAAGGTTAAACCCTTGCCTGGAATACCGAGTCACCGACAGATTCTCGGCAGAGGGGGATGATTTATCATAGGAGGTGAAATTCATGACAAAGGAACGTAAACAGGCTTTAATAGCTGAATATGCTACACATGAAGGAGATACAGGTTCTCCGGAGGTTCAGATTGCATTGCTTACAGAGAGAATCAATCATTTAAACAACGAGCATCTTAATATGCACAAAAAAGACCATCATTCAAGAAGAGGTCTTTTGATGATGGTTGGTAAAAGACGTGGTCTTTTGAACTACCTCAAAAGCCAGGATATCGAAAGATACCGTGCTTTGGTTGCAAAATTAGGTTTGAGAAAGTAAGAATATATGAGTGCAGGCAAACGGTATCCGTTTGCCTGTGTTGCGTATATATGCGGAGGTACAGCCATTTAGCAAATAAACAGAGTCGATAAAAAAACAGTCTTTGTCGCTTGTGTTTATCTGCTAATGCGTATCTCCGAAAAAACAGAAAAGGAGAAAAAATATGTTTGAAAATTACAGAAAATTTGAAACAACACTTGCCGGCAGACCGCTTGTTGTGGAAACCGGAAAAATGGCGCAGCTTGCAAACGGACATTGTGTTGTTCGTTACGGCGATACCGTTGTAATGGCGAATGTTACGGCATCGCGTACGCCGAGAGAGGGCGTGGATTTCTTTCCTCTGTCGGTAGATTATGAGGAAAAGATGTATTCGGTAGGGAAAATTCCGGGCGGATACACAAAGCGCGAGGGCAAGCCGACCGAAAAAGCAATTCTTACAAGCCGTATGATTGACAGACCTATGCGTCCGCTTTTCCCGGCTGATTTGAGAAATGATGTTTCGATTGTTACAACTGTTCTTTCGGTTGAGCAGGATAACGCTCCCGAAATATGCGCGCTTATCGGTGCGTCGATTGCCGTTTCTATTTCGGACGTACCTTGGAACGGACCTGTTGCCGGAGTATGGCTCGGACTGGTAGACGGCAAATATGTTATAAACCCAACCGTTGAGGAGCAGAAAAAGAGCGATATGCACGTAACAGTTGCAGGTACAAAGCAGAAAATCGTAATGATTGAAGCAGGTGCAAACCAGGTTGAAGAAAGCGTTATGCTTGAGGGTTTAAAGTATGCTCACGGCGTAATCAAGGAATTATGCGATTTTATCAGCTCAATTCAGGCTGAAATAGGCAAGCCCAAAATGGAGTATGAGGCTCATGATATAGATCATGCGCTTTATGACAGAATTAAAGAAACGGAATATGCAAATATTCAGCACGCCCTAGATACAGACGATAAAAATGTCCGCGATGAGAGAATAGGCGTTATAACAGACAGAATTATCGAAAATCTGTCGGAGGAATTTCCCGAGAGCATAGAAACCTTAGGCGAAATCATGTACAAAATGCAGAAAGAAATCGTGCGTGCATGGCTTTATGAGGGCAGACGTGTTGACGGCAGAGGTCTTGACGAAATCAGACCGCTTGCGGCAGAGGTTGACGTTTTGCCGCGTGTCCACGGTTCGGGAATGTTTACGAGAGGACAGACACAGGTTCTGACGGTTGCAACTCTTGCTCCGCTTTCGGAAGCGCAGAAGCTTGACGGAATAGATCTCCAGGAGGAAAAGGTGTATATGCACCAGTACAACTTCCCGTCATATTCCGTAGGCGAAACAAAGCCGTCAAGAGGCCCCGGCAGACGTGAGATAGGTCACGGCGCACTGGCAGAAAAGTCACTTGTTCCGGTACTTCCGAGTACTTCGGAATTTCCGTATGCAATCAGATGCGTTTCGGAGGTTCTTTCGTCAAACGGTTCAACTTCACAGGGCAGCGTCTGCGGTTCTACACTTGCACTTATGGCTGCCGGTGTTCCGATAAAAGCTCCGGTTGCAGGTATTTCATGCGGTCTTATCACAACCGACGAAGGCTTCACAACAATGGTTGATATTCAGGGTCTGGAAGATTTCTACGGCGAAATGGACTTCAAGGTAGCCGGCACAAAGAAAGGTATAACCTCTATCCAGGTTGACATTAAGAATGACGGACTTCCTTACGAAGTAATTGAAGAAGCATTAAGAAAAACAAGAGATGCAAGATACCATATCATAGACGATGTACTGTTAAAGGCAATTCCGGAGGTAAGAGGAGAGCTTTCACAGTATGCACCCAAGGTTATGACAATGTCAATCGACCCGGAAAAGATCCGTGAAGTAATCGGACAGGGCGGAAAAGTAATCCAGGGCATAGTGGCTGATACAGGTGCAAAGATTGACATCGACGAGGACGGAACAATTCATATTTTCGCACTCGACCAGGAATCGGGAAATGCCGCAAAGAAAGCTATTGAGCTTATTGTTGAAGAACCCGAGGTAGGCAGAATTTATAAGGGTACGGTAAAGACAATAAAGGATTTCGGCGCTTTTGTTGAAATTCTGCCCGGCAAGGACGGTCTGTGCCATATTTCAAAGCTTGACAGTTCAAGAGTTGAAAGGGTAGAGGATGTGTGCCATGAGGGTGATACCATGATTGTTAAGGTTATGGAAATTGACCCGAAAACAGGCAAAATATCGCTTTCGAGAAAAGACGCAATGCTTGAAATAGAGGACTGCGGAATTAACAGATAAGAATTACTATTACGGACGAAACACATAACTGCTATTGGTGACGGCAACGTGGAAAATATCGCTGTCCGAAGCTTTTTGCAGGAGATATGTTTCGTCCGTTGACTATTAAAATGGATGATTAAAGGGAACGGTGTTCATGCGGATAGCTATTTGTGATGATTTGGAAAGTGAACGGCAAAGTTTGGCAAAGGCTCTTAAAGAAGCTGTCGGGGATTTTTCAAAGGAGGAATTCAGCAGCGGAGACGAGCTTTTAAAAAGCCATTTATCAAAGCCGTATGATTTGATTTTTCTGGATATTTTAATGCCGGACATGAGCGGACTTGATATTGCTGCAAAGCTGCGCAAAACGGATACCGAAACGCCGGTTGTCTTTATATCGTCGAGCAGTGAATTCGGCGTACAAAGCTATCGCGTGCTGGCGTTTGATTATTTGTTAAAACCGGTCGATGCGGAGCTTTTAAAGGCTTGTATGAAACGTCTGCTTTCGGGCAGAAAAGCAAAGCAGTACATTACAATCGAATATTCCGGCACGGAAACAAAGGTGCTGTTGTCTAATATACAGTGTCTGGAAAGTAATCTGCGGAAGGTCATTTTCACTTTGTCCGAAAGCCGCGAAACGGAGGTAGTCGGAAAACTGGCGGATTTTGAGGAATTTCTGATTGTGCATGATTTTTGCCGATGCCATAAGAGTTATCTCGTTAATCTCGAGCATATCAGCGGCATAGAAAAAGATATGTTCAGACTTGACTGCGGAAAAAAGGTAAAGATTTCAAGAGCGTATCTGCAAAGTGCAAAAAAAGCATATTTCGATTATGTTTTCGGCACGGACATGAATCAATAAAAATCGCTTGACAACACGGTTCAAAAATTGTATAATATAGCACAGCAATGTTATGGAAAAATAAAATATTTATTTTAGAAGGGAAGAACAATAATGGCAGAGGAAAAAGAAGTTGTATTGACCCAAGAGGGTAAAAACGAGCTTGAAGCAGAGCTTGAGCATTTAAAAAATGTTACCCGTAAAGAGGTTTCGGAGAAGATAAAAGAAGCGCGTTCGTTCGGCGACCTTTCAGAAAATGCCGAGTACGATGCCGCAAAGGACGAACAGGCAGAAGTTGAGGCGAGAATAAGCCAGATAGAATATATGCTCAAATACGCCAAGGTAGTTGAGGACGAGGGCGAGGACATTGTTACGGTAGGAAAGAAAGTTACGCTTGAAATTTTCGGCGAAGAACAGGTCTATCAGATTGTCGGAACCTCCGAGGCTGACCCGTACAAGAATAAGCTTTCGCACGAGTCACCAATCGGCGCGGCGTGCCTTAATCATACGGCAGGCGAAACCGTTCAGGCAATGACCCCGGGCGGCGAGGTTAAGTTTAAAATTCTTAAAATTGAAAAATAAGTCTTTTATGGAGAGGCAAGAGCAGCTGCGGCAAAAAATACCGCAGCTGCTTTTTTGGGATATTGAGTTTCATCTTGGACAATTAATAATCTTTTATGGTCACTATCTGCCTTTTTTTTCTTAATCTCTTGATTAATGAATATATCATATGATATAATTAAAATATATTGAAGGTATTTAGAAAACAGAAAGGAATGATTATTTAAATGAAATACGGATATTTTGACGACAAAAACAGGGAATATGTAATAAATACTCCGAGAACACCGCTGCCGTGGATAAATTATCTCGGAACAAACGGATTTTTTTCGCTTATTTCAAATACAGCCGGAGGTTATTGCTTCTATAAGGACGCAAAGCATAGGCGCATTCTGCGTTACCGCTATAACAACGTACCTGCCGATAACGGCGGAAGATACTTTTACATAAACGATAACGGCGATTGCTGGACGCCGTCATATATGCCGATGAAAAAAGAGCTTGACCGCTACGAGTGCCGTCACGGTATGGGCTATACGGTGATTTCCGGTGAAAGAAACGGTATTAAAGCCGATGAAACATTCTTTGTTCCGCTGAATGATAATTGCGAAATACACAGAATAAAGCTTACCAATACGTCAGATGCGGATAAAAATATAAAGCTGTTTTCATTTGTGGAATTT
>JABLTK010006074.1_pt1 | contig 60695 bp, 32 predicted proteins | sample 7160131 | NCBI WGS metagenome assembly JABLTK01 (sample SAMN14651221, study PRJNA627086) | human gut metagenome | isolation source: feces | host: Homo sapiens | reverse complement strand
TACGCACCACGGCGCAATGGAAAATTGCATCATTGAACAATATGTATTTGCCTCTGCCCAGCGTATATATAATTCCGTATCATACTTTTCCGATGCCGATGACAGCGCACCGCCGCCCACCATATCGGGGCATGAATACAAACAACCTATAATTCCCTGAACTATGGTGTTTGGAATTATATCCTTTATGCCTTTATCACCCCATGTATGCTCTTTGTCCTGCATACGGCACAGTATTGGCTTTCCCCGTAAGTTCCATGCAGTGCGATATTCGTGATACGGAAATATTTCGCCCAAGTCATTATAAACACTTGTCTTCTCATTATCCGTTAAATTTTCATAGGTTTTATCATCATCTCTGTAAAAATAATAATCGCCCGCATCAAACTTAAATCCATCGGCATTATACTTATCAAGGCAAGCCTGCAATTTATCAACAAACCACTTATTTGCCTTGGGATTTGTAAGATCAAGCACACAGCTGTAGCCGTTCCACCACTCTCTTACCGCAATTTTATTCTCTGCATTCTTTGTCAGATAACCGAGTTCTTTAAGCTCACGAAATGCATTGCTGTCAGGTGATATATTTGGAGTTACCCACAGCATCACTTTAAAGCCCATTTTGTGAAGCTTGTCTATCATAGCTTTTGGGTTACCGAATCTGCCGGGATAAAAATCATACACGCCATAATCCTCGCTCCAACCCTCATCTATCATAAATATCCCCGGCTTAAAGCCGTTATCTATGATAGATTGCGCATATTCCAATATGCCTTCCTCGGTCTGATTATAGCCTAAAGCCATCCATGTATTAAACTGCGGCGTTCTGAAAAATAATTCATCGGGTATATTCTCATTAAGACTGAAAAACCGCTCAACAAGCGCCTTATGTGCAGCCTGGAGAGTGGAAAACCCACTCTCCAGATACACATTATCATCAGTATCAATATTTATCTTTCCTTGAGAAAACTCCACATTGTGTTTTTGAGGACTATAAATATATCTGCCTTTGTCTGACACAAACAGAAATGCGCCCTGGTCTATAGGTGCCATAGTAATTTTAATATTGCTGTCCTCATCTATCGGCATTTCGGAACCTAAATCCGTAAGTCCTCCCCACCAATGCTCATCCTTTAAAATATCTATTGTCATACTGTTCTCCTTAGCATTATTTTGCTTTAGCCGATTGTAAAAATCTTAAAAATCAGATTTTAAGCGGCTTTTATCCTTTTACGCCGCCTATATTTACTCCGCCCATTATATGCTTCTGGAACAGAACAAATATTACAAACTGCGGAATACTTGCAAAAACCAGCGCCATAAAATATGTATTCTGTTTGATAGATAAATTAGATTTGAGCCTGTAAAGCTGCAACGGAATAATAACGTTTTTATCCAGAACCAACAACGGCGTAAAAAATTCCGACCATGCGCTGCTTAATGTTATAATGCTTACATAAATAACCGTTGGCAATGAAAGCGGCAGCATAATGCGGAAAAACACTCCATAATCACCGCATCCGTCCAGCTTTGCCGCCTCGACATACGACTGTGACAGCGCGTCAAAAGCATTCTTAAACAACAGAACGGCAAATGTGTCCGCTCCCGCTCCAAGCCACATCGGCCAGAATGTATCCAACAAGCTTACTCCCATATTAATATCCGCCGCAAACGGAAAATGAAGATACGAAATATAATTCGGCACCATTCTAATCTGCCCGGGCATCATCATCGTCCATACAACAAGTGTAAAAACCAGTTTGCTGCCGCGAGGTTTAAGCTTTGATAATACATATCCTCCAAAGCCGCAGACTATAACCTTGCATACCAAATCTCCGATTGACAAAATCACCGTATTGGCAAAGCCTTTTGTCAAATCAAGCAATTTCCATGATTCGGATATTCTTTTCAATGCTTCCGCAAAAGACACATTTCGCGGAAATATCGAAAACGACGAATATATTTCGCTGCTGTCTTTAAAGGCAGAGAGTATAGTCCATGCGGTCGGAAGCATACTGATGATGGCTGTAATAGTCAGAATCACTATTATAAAAGCATACACAAGCTTACCTTTTACGGTTTTCATATCTGATGCTCTTAAAATACCTGTATTTTTGCTGTCAAATCTGTTCATACATATGCCTCCTTAATAACGATCTTCTATTTTTCGGTTAAGTTTAAAATAGAAACACGTAAATATAATTAAAATCAGGAAAATAATAACCCCCAGCGCCATTGCTTGTCCCGTTCCCTTTCCGCTGCTGTTAAAGCCGTACTGATAGAGCTGAAAGGAAAGTGACGTGGATGCACCGTTCGGGCCTCCGCCCGTCATAGCCAAAGGCTGATCCAACACCTGGAACACTCCTATAATCTGTCGCACAACATTCAGCAGCAAAAGTCCTTCAAGAGACGGCAATGTTATATATCTGATACGTTTCCATATTCCTGCGCCGTCAATAATTGCCGCCTCATAAAGCTCCGCCGGCACTCCCTGGAGTACCGCAAAATACAAAAGTATTGCCGCCGGAGAGCCTGCCCATGACATATATATTACAATTCCTACAATCGAAAACCTCGGATCATTCAGCCAACCGTACGGCTCCAATCCCAGCTTCATCAACAGCATATTAAGTAATCCCGTCTGATCCGGAAAATAGATAAAATACCAAATCAGCATTGCGGCAATTCCGGGGATAATAGCCGGAAGATAAATCAATATGCGAAACGCCTGTTTGCCATGTACTACCTCATCAAGCATTACAGCTATAATCAAAGCAGGCAGAAATCCTATTGCCAGCGACCATATTACATATTTCACCGTATTCCAAAGTGTAGGAAGAAACTGCGAATTTGTCAGTACTTTTCTATAATTGTCAAATCCGCAAAAGCTTGTTGCCGTATATCCGTCCATTTTGAAAAAAGACCACACCCCACACATGATTGTGGGGCGCCAAACTAGCAAATATAAAATAACTATCATCGGCAGCATTAATATCCACGCATTAAAATTTCTTCCAAAGCGCATAGGCTTGCGCATCCTGCTCCGCACTGCTGTTTTACCGCTTTTTGTGAAAGTCTTTGATGTCTTCATTTCGTTCACCTCTACTCACCTATTTATATATTGTCACCTTAGAACAGCATTGATATTGACTTTTAGTCACAAATCTCTAATTCATCGTTATCATCAGGCACAATTATCGGAAAATCAAAACTGCTGCTTATTTTCTTAAAATAATCTATCTTTTCCTGCGGATAAATATGCATAATAACCACCTGTTCGACATCAAGTCTGCGTAAAATCCTTTCCAGCGTTTCCTTCGGAGCATGAGCACATTCCGTAACTATCAAATCAAAATGGTTTTCAAATGCTACTTGCGGAAAATCATTCATCTCTGCCGTCAAATCACCTGTAAACAATACACGCTTTCCCTCAGCCTCCAGATCAAAAGCATATGAAAGTCTGTCTACATTCTTCATGTGTTCGGTAGGAATTGCCGTAACCCTTATCGTTCCATCGTTAAATATTTCGCCTGCTTCATATTTCCGAATTTTTATATTGGGGTTTGATTCGTCCATGCGCACCTCAATCAACGGTTTCATAGCATTTAAAAGTTCTTTATCCGGCAGATATGCGGTTATGGCGCTTTGCATAAAATGCCACTTTCCAAGCGTCATAAATATTGGCAAACCGCCGCAATGGTCAAGATGGGCATGAGTTATAAATATATCCGAAATATCAGCACATGAAATCCCGCGTCTTACAGCAATATCCGCAAACGGTGCGCCCATATCTATAATATATTTCTTTTCTCCTGTTTCCAGCATAGTGCAGGAACAATATCTGTCCTTTTCGGGCAGTCCGTGGCTCGTGCCAAAAAAAGTGAATTTCATTTTAATAATCCTCCCCATATATCTAAATCGTCCGTGTTTGTAAGAAGCTCCGTACCGAACACAATATCAGCCCTTAATAATCGAGATTGTCAAGATAATCCGACTGGAAATTTGCATTTGCACTCTTTAACAGTGCGGCACAATCCGCATCTTTATTTGAAAGAACCTCCTGAATACAGCTGTCAAGTACAGAATATAGGCCCTGACAGCATACAGGTTCTTCTGCCTGTATTTCACACCGGCTGTTTTCAACAAATTCATTATAAAGCTTTACGTGGTTTGGATTGGAATTTTCATACTTTTTAATTAATTCGTCACGATACTTAACTGCTTCGGTATCTCCGTCCCAAACACTCAGTCCCTTTACTCCCACAAGCGCATTACGCTCAACAAGTTCCTTATAGAAATTTTCCTGGTTAATTTTATAATCCTCACTTGCATTGTAGGTATACTGTGTTTCAATCCACTTTAACGCCGCGTCAATCTGCGCCTCCGTTGCTTTGTTGGAAATACAGTAAACACCTCCGCCAAGCATTGTTACGTGACGCTTCGGACCTGCCGGAACACCTATCATTCCTTCGTGATTCGGATCCATACCGTACGAGGCAAGTGTACCGCCAAAGTCTCCCGGCGCCATTATCATTCCTACATTTTCTGTTCCGAACTGTTTGTAACGCTCGCTATTATCAATGAGAGTATTACTTGGCAAAACATCATATTTCCACTTTAAATCTTTAATCCATTGAAGTGCGGCTGCCGTCTCCGGCGAATCAAATGTTGCTTTCCATTTTCCGTCTTCGTTCTGCTGCATAAACTTCGTACCGAATGACCATGCCAGACACGTAAACATCCATCCGCCTGCACGATCTGTCGTCGGAAATATAAAACCCGGCTTACCGGTAGCTTCTTTTATTTTAACGGCAAACTCAGCAAGCTCATCCCATGTTTGAGGTGCTTTGGGAGTACCGTCTGCTTCCATAAGTCCCGCCTTCTCAAACATATCTGTATTGCAGCCTATTCCGAGCATATATGTACTGAACGGGAAAGCGCATATATTGCCGTTTTCGTCTGACACAATATCTACTATTCTTTTGTTAAGCTTTCCGTCATAACCGCGTTTTTTTAAGCTTTCGGTCATATCGGCAGAATATCCCGCTTCCATAATCTGTTTAATTTCCGTAAAATGTGTTGCATATACCGTCGGGAGCTGACCGCCTGCCGCTTTTGCATAAAATGATTTTATATCAAAATCCCATGCATCCGGCACAATTTTAATATTTGGATTATCTTTTTCAAACTTCTCCTTGCGTGCATTCATGTTGTCAAGCTCTGTTCCTTCCGTCTGCGGCCAGTTACTTACCGAGATTGTCACCGTGTCTCCGTCTGTATTTGCCTGCTCCCTTCCGCACGCTGTGAGCATTGCTACCAGAATAGTTGCCGTCAATACAAATGATGTTACCTTAATTACTTCTTTTTTCATTTTCTTACTCCTCCTCATTATAATAATTTATTTCTTTTAATACTCTGTCTTTGCTATAATTTGAGCATCAATAAGCGGAATCATATCCGTATTCCAGAGCATTATCTTTACAGTATCATATTCGCCGCTATTCTCCGGCGCATCAAATATCCAAAGCTTATCTCCGCCATCTTCATATTTGCCGCTGCCGGCAATCATTCCGTTTAATTTGTTATCCTTATAAAGAACGGCATACGCTTTAAATCCAGTTGTATCTTTAACCTTGTCGCCGAATCTGAGTCTTAATTTAAGTTTAGACGTATCGAGCATATTCAAGTTCAGCTCACCTATTCGGAAAATTCCGCTGCGCAGCGCAATATCATATTTTGTATCCTCTCCAAAAAACGATAATTTTCTCGGAATGTCGTCCTCCTCGGTATAAATATAAGCTTCAATACCGTTTGTCTGTTCATTGACAAGCGCGGTAAACAGATACTCACCGTTTTCACCTGTAATAGTCTGGTTGACATACCGTATACCTGCCGGCAATTTTGAAATATCCGTTCCCTTGTCTACAACCACAAGCGAAACATTCTTATCCGGCGCTCCCGATGCAATCACGCCGCTTATATTAATAATATTTGACTTTATCACTTTTGTTGCTCTCGATATTTCATCACCGAAATATACATATATTACTTCGTTTGTGACAATAAGTCTGTTATTCTCAACATAACTGCTTTTGTCAAGCTCATTTCCGAAAATATCATAAAGGCGCGCTGCCGACAAATCCTCTGCAACAGTAACCGTATGCTGCGATTTGTCATCTGATGTCGGGCTGCATAACGGCGGTTCATTAGTCTCTTTATCATCCCACCAGTACGCATACACACTGTTTCCGCTGTCATCTCTGAATTTGTATCCAAAACAGTTATCCTCGGCAACATTAACTTTTTCCGTATCGGTCATACCGCTTGTAAGTTTATTTACTGCCGACACCGCAAGATATGTCTGTTTTGCGGCATACGGAACACCGCCTGTTCTCGACGCTGCTCTGATCATGCCAAAATTTGCCTCTGCAGCAGAGTTTATATCCGCATTGTCAATCAGGTCATAGAACAAATATGTTCCGTTCGGATCATTACCCATCATTGTTATATATTGTTTTACAATTCTGTTTGCCTTTTCATACTCATTATCAGGAATTACTATACTGTAGTATTTTACATCTGCCGACGACCAGCCACCCTCATTGCTCCATATTTCATACTTCCCATTCTTACCGTAGCCGTATTGGTCCAATATATTCCTGACGTAGCTAATATTATCATCATACACGCGCTCCGTATCCTTATAGCCCATATAGGCATGGCAAACATATGCGTCAAAATACGAAAGAACATTCTTTTTCTTCATAATATCAAGCGCTGCCGTATAAAATGCGTTGAGCTTTCCGCGCGAATATCCGCTTTCGGATGTTTCCGCATCTGAAAGCATTGTTTCAAATGCTCCCAGTTTTACATTTGCACCGCTGTCCTTTACCGCTTCCGCTACCGCACTTGCCATATATCCGTATCTTTCGCCCAAAAGCTTATAATCATCTATTGTTCCGCTTACCTGATGATTACCTGCATACTTCATACATTCAGGTTCATTTCCGATAGAAATCTTTTTTATTCTTCCATCCATACCTTTTACAAAATTAAGTGCGGTGTTATACATATTGTCATACTGAGTTTCCGGATCCGGCAAAGAATAATCCTCCTGAAACATAATCGACCCGATGCAGTCAATATTATAGAGCTGTGCATTTTTAAGAAACGGCAGCCACGGTTCCGGTACCTTATATTTTGTCCCTTGTCCAAAAGGCAACAGATAACCGCGCCGGACGGCTCCCATACCGGCATTTATCATAAGATCGCCGGAGGATTCACTTGCAAGTGTACCAAAATGCGGATTTGGCTTATCGTTCAGTATACATCGTGAAAAGTCAATATCAAGCTTTGAATTTATAGTATCGTTTTTATAGCTGCCGGAGAGCATAATCACCATTTTATAAAGACCGTATTCATTGGCATCAAGCTCAATGTTTTCCTTTATCGAATCATCTCCTGCCACTGTATAAGCCACTGTCTGCCTGTCTATAAGCTTTTCTTCACCGTTTCCCGATAATCCGAATATTTCATATAGGGCTTCAAAACTCACCTCATCAGAAGTCTTATTTTCATAACATACATTCAAGGCTGCAATATCATCCGTATAAAAAATATTACCCTTATTTTCCGAATCGGCGGTAAGCTTAACCGGACTTACCGTATTATCTGTATAAACCCTCACAGACTGTATATAATACGGCGCTGTTGCATACATATACTCCGAATTATTTATATAAGTTACTAACCGAAAATCATACCCATCGAGCGAATTATCAAACAGCGCGTCATTCAGACAAAATGTATATGTATTACTTGCTTTTCCGGAGTTTTTCACTCCTGCCTTTTCCGTATAAGCTTTGACACCGTTCACGTTTATGTATTCAATGCTGAGCCATGCACTGCTGTCATGGTTATTATCAAAATATGTTACTTCAACATATTTGTTCAAAATACTTTTTGAATATAAGCTATCCTCAACATTAACCGCCAGATACGATTTTTCTGCCTGAGGCACCTTTATTGTTTCGCCGAATTTGTCCTTGCTTTCCGTAAATGCCTTTAATTCAAGTCCGTTAGCGCCGATTTGTGCTTCTGTGTCACATTTTACATTTCCGCTGCAAGACAGCTTTTTCTCTGCCGTATTTGCCGTAATTGTTATTTCCGTTTTTTCCGATGCCGAAGCCGAAGATATTGCCGTTACGGTAATCAGTAGCACAGATACTGCCAATACTTTTTTCAAAAGGTCTCTTAATTTCATCTTTTATTCATTCCTTTCCGTATCAAAAGAGCAAAATCGTAATCATCTTCATTTATATACAAAGATATTACTGTATAACTGTGCATGATGCGAATAAATAATCACAAATGAACATCCAGCTCCTGCATTTGCATAGTCCGCAATCTCATACGAATTGCCTCTGTAAGCATTTTCATCATGACGGCTGCTGTCGTAAATAATCGGTTTCTTGTCCATTATTGTCGCAACCTCATCAAATCCGTTTTTATCCTCCGGCAAATCATAAGAAATTTTTATCAGGTCATCTGTATGCTTAACCGAATAACCCTTTGTAAGCTGCCATGACTGATAATAGTCATCTGTTGTATCTGTACGCGACCCATAGTAATACGGAGCATATTTGTTGTCTGACCCGACATAACTGAGCGTTTCCCTGTCAAAAACCTTTTTAACTCCCGCTACCATGCCGTCGGCATTATTAATATCCACGCGTATCAAATCACCGATGTTTATATCCGAAATGTCATATTCCTCCGGAAAGAAATACCACTCGTCCTTACTCTGATAAAGGCATCTTACTCCCTGAACAACCTCCTCCTTATCATTAAGTACGGTGTTCTTGTCAGCAACCATCATCGGCTCTCCTCTTTGTTGCCTGCCGTTTCTGTAAAGCACAACAACATCCGCAAAAACACTGCTGTCATCATAATTATATGCTTCTGTATAATACTGCCAGCCCTCGGTAAGGTCTATGCCCATATAGTACATATCATCGGTAGGTGACACATATTCGCCGAAAATATCCGTCATGCGATCGGAAACAAGATTCCACGAGCTTTCATCCGCACTGACACAATAACCTTCACTGTCCACAAGCGGTACATTAAATATAAATGTCTTGGTTTTATCAATAAGAACATCACGCGAAAAACGCCTGTAATCATTATGTCCTGTCCAGTTATACATAAGCCTTTCCTTATTTCGGAAACGGTTAAGCGTACTTCCGACCGCTTCGCCTTTGCCGCAATAAGCAGTGTCTATTTCACATATTTCGCTTTTCTCGCCTACCGTTTTCAGCTTATACCGAATTACCTGTCTTTCGAAAATCGGTTTGTTCTGTGAGTTATATGGATTTCCCAAGTCAACAATGCCCTTTGTTCCCGGAATTGCCGCCATTGCTGAGAGCACATCCTTTTTCTTAACCTTGTCCACTGTTACTTTGTCAGCCATAAGATACCTGTTCATTTTTCCGTCCGTATCGAAAATTTTCAACACATTATCATCAGGTATACTGCCCGTCAAATCGTAAAAACCGTCTACCAGATATCCTATTTTAAATCCGCTTACTGTTCCCGAAGCGTTTCTTATATCCGTAACTTCACCGAACATATCTGTATAGATTTCGTATTCTTCATTAAAATTAATATTATTGCCGATTACAGTCCTGTAACTTTCATCAATCTTGTATGTATTTCCGTTATCCAGAGTCAGTTCAGAATAATCTCCGCTGATTGTTGTTATTTTACCGCTGTCGGAAGCAGCTTGCTGCCCCTGAACAATCCTTAAAAATCTCCTATCCGTACTTGACGCAATATTTACTGTATCTCCCGCTGAAAGAGAAGATACTGAAATCGGCCGCCCCAAGGAATTTGTAATGTAAATATTATCATATTCCTCTAAGTCCGTTATCATGTAGTTATGGTTTCTGTCATATATCGTTTGATTGTCATAATCAATCTGAGCTATAACTCCGCTGTCATATGCGTCTATTATAATATATTCGTAACCCTCCGAATATCCTTTCAGCCTTACGCTTCCCTTGCGCTTTTTCTCCGTAAAATCCTTTAAGTACTCAGAAACATCACCTATAACAAAGCTGCCGTTGTATATAAGCGCCGCATCCTTATTCACCTTTACATTTCTGCTCTTTGAACCCATGTCATAAGTAAGCGTATGCGATGAGTCATCATAGGAAATTACATCATCACTGGCTACTTTTAAATCCTTATTGCGCTGTTTTGTCTTTTCCAAGGCAATAAGACTGTTAATTTCTCCTTGATTTTCTATATATGCAAATTCTGTATAATCCATAAAATAGCTGTTTATATCAACTTTATCGCAGTAATATTCTTTTCCGTCGACTACTGCAATATTCTTGTCCGATATTATACGATTACTGCCTGAATATACATATGTATCCGTTACAATTCCTTCACCCATATAAAGAGAATAATATGACGAAAGAATGGTATTATCATTTGTTATATTTTTATCTGTACCGTAAAGAAGTATTCCGAGATTTCCGAAGCCAAACAATATTTTTTTAACCTCGGCATAACTCAATGCTTCGGAATCTGCTGCCTTAACGTTAAGCTGAAGTCTTTCCGCCATACTTATATAACCAACCGGAAAACCTCCGCAAATATCCTCAATATACCTTCCGTATCCGGCAAGTGAAAACATGATTTTATATGCCTGTGAAAGAGTAATATTGTCTTCCGGTCTGAACATTCTGTTTTCAGGAACAGAAATGGCCTCCCTGTCCGCCAGATGCGCAATGTATCCGCAGTAACGATTATCCGACGGAACATCGGCAAAATATGCATAATGTGTATTCTCATTATCAACATATCCCATCAGCTTTGCTGCAAGCATCGCAAACTCCGCTCTTGATACCGTACTGTCATTTGATGTTGCGCTGTCCGTTATATTGAGGTATTCCAAAACCGTTTCTGCCATTTTCAAAGATGAATCCTCATTTCTTGTTTCTTCGCCCGCGGCTGAAAATACCGCCGGCACAAGCAAATTAACAAGCATAATTATTGCTGCAACTCCGGCTGAAATTTTTTTCACTCGTCATCCCTCCCTTAATTATTTTGAAAGTAATATAAGAGTTCGGTAAGCAATCTGTGCGGCTTCTGCTCTTGTTGCCGTTGCAAGCGGCTTAAATGTCCCGTCATCATAACCGCTGATCAGTTTCAGCTGTACAAGAGCATCTACTGCCGTACTTGCATATTCCGAAACATCTTCCTCATCTGCAAATGACGGTATATCTCCCGCGGGAGGATTTATTCCGCAAACATTGAGCGCATTATATACCATTACCGCCATATCCTGACGTGTTATACACTTTCCTATACCGAAAATATCATCTGATATACCATGTATAATTCCTGCCTTGTATGCTCTGTTTACATATTCATAACACCAGGCATCCTTTGAAACATCACTGAAAACCATATCGTCGGAAACAACATTCAGCTTTGTTATCTGTATAAGCAGCTTTGCAAATTCCTCACGCAAGACAAGCTCACCGGGGCAGTATTTCTGTTCCGTACGTCCAGAAACGACTCCGCGCAGATAAAGATAATCTACTGCCTCCTGTGCCCATTCAAAACCCGTCATATCTGAAAAATATACTGTTCCGTTATTATCCTTCTTCTGTTCTGGCGTATAATTGCTCATATCTGAGATTATTGCACCATCCGCATTTTTATTTGTCTTGGAAACATAACCGCCACCGCCGCCGTTTCCGCCGCCTCCCGTTACCGGCGGTTTTACCGCACTGCCTGTACCGTTCAGCTTTTCAAAAGCCTTCTTTAATCTTGAATCAAAATCACTTACACCCGATGCTCCCTTTACCGCTTCCACTATATCGGAATTATATGATGATTTGTAATTATAGTTTCCTGCAATTCCGGAGCTGTAAAGATAATCTCCTATATTCAAAATCCGGCTTTCGTTTATAGCCGATATTAAATATGCTTTATCTATTGCAATACCTATCTCACTCGCTGTCGCAGTGCGGTTTGCCGTCAGCCAGTCATATACCATCACAGCCGCTGCGTTGTTACCGTTTTGAAACAGCTCCGTAGATACGGTAAGCGAATCTTTATTTGCATCTATAAAATTCACTGCGTCACTTCTGTTCAGTCCTTTAAGACTTGCCGCTGCCGACTCCGCACTTGTCTTATCCGCATAAACAAGCAATTTCTTTTTCCCGTTTATCAGCGCTGTGTATTTACCTTGATCGGGAAGTACAAAATTAAATCGGCATACCCAATCTCTTCCGTCAGCCGTACTCACCGCTGAACCGGCATAAACAGCCGAATCAAGCAGAGTTTTATCAGTACTTACCGTTTTCCAGTCAGCATTTCCCGAAAATATCCAAAGAAAAATTTCTTCGTTCTTTTTTAATCCGCTTTCACTGATTGTTACAGCACCGTTTTCCGCTATAATACGTTCTGCCGCACATTCTTCCCGCGCTGACGCATTTGTACCGCACACGGCTGCCATAACTGCCGTCAAAGCCAACGAGGTGCAGAACAGTCTTATTTTATTCAATACTCTCCAATCCGGCGTCTTGGCAGATACTCCTTTTAACATATTGTGTATTCTCCTCCTATTTTTGATTTGTAAACAGCACTCTGCCGTCATCTGCCGATATTATATATGCACATATCTTATCCGCATCGTCCTTAATATTCTTTGAGACAATTGTATTATGATTAACCATACCGTTCAATGCATCAAGCATTTCGGTTTCCAGCCCTGTTAGCTTTTGATATTTTGTTCCGTTAATTTCCGTTTCCTTAAATGATGCAATTACTGCAATTAATTTTTTATTTTCACCGCTGCTGTTCACAATATCAAAGCTGAATTCCATATCTGCATTTTCAACATTCCATTCACTTTTGCAGACCTCAAAAAATTCCTCATCGCCCGTTCTGAAATATTTCTTATATCCCTGAGAAGATACAAATCGCGAATCGTCCGCATATTTTATTCCGCTGTTTATCTCTATGCAATAAGTACTGTTTTTTTCAAGCAGGCATTTTGGCTTCATTGACAGAAACAGTCCGGATTCATCAGCTGAAAAATCTGCTTCAAGCGCTTCTCCATTCTTTGTGAGTTTGATGTAATCATCAATTTCTTCAAGAGAAATTTTTGAATCAAACTGCAAAAGTATTTCTGCCGCCGATGTAGCAACTGTTTCATCAAGTCCTATTGAGTTCCCGAAAACATCGGCTATTGATACTCGCTGTAATTCCGGAGCTTTTACCTCCGAAGGTACATATATTTTGAAATTGTCTATCGCAACGCCTACCCCTCCCGTTGATGGATTTATATATCCTCCGGCAGGCAGCCAAGTAAAGAAATCCAGTTTTGTTTCCGCGGTATAAACTTTTCCGCCGTCCAACGACACCTTTAAGATTGTTTTTTCAACATCTGACGGCCGGTACTCAATCTTTAATCTGTGCCAGCCCTCATCGGGAACAATAAGTCTATATCCATCGTCATCAGGATTTAACCCCGGGTCAATAAAATCCGAAAAATTATTGTTTGTCCATGCTGTATTCGGGTATTTTACAACACCGTCCATTATTGCAACATTAACATTTTGTGACGGCCAGTAGGGATCGGGATCATGATTTGTCAAATTGTGATAATCTGAAACTCCGCACCAAATCACCGAAGCTCCGCCCATGCGGTTTATATCAAGCTCCATAATAAACGGCGCCCCTTTTGACAGCAGCTCATTTTTGTAAAATCGTTTTATCAGATATGGACTGACCGAATCATTTTTCAGATGTATTGCCATATCACCATCACCGTCAGGTCCGTTCACGCCCCTGACCCCTCCGTAAAAATGATCGTACATACAGTACCAGCCGTCAGGGATTTTTGAACCGTTTGCAGCAGGAACAAAATCATTGAAATTTTCATCCAGATACAGCTTCTTATTGTACGCCGACTCAGTCGATACATTAAATTTAACCGTCACATCATTGCCTACATTAACCTTTTCATTGCCGATATATGATAGCTTGCCGCTTATTCTGAATGTCAAGGAACTGCCTTTTTGAAGAACCGTATTCTCCAAAATTACATTAACTGTTTTCCCGTCATCGGAAACCTCCGTGCGTATTCCCTCGGATAAACCGTCTATTCCTATTAAACTGTCTAACCCTTCCGGATTTATTTCTTTATCAAATCCGGCTCTTATATTATAAAGATTGTACGGTATCGCGCCGAGATTGGCATACTCTGTACCGTCGGCATCAAAAAATCCGATTGACATAACTGTTATCACATCTTTTTTTACCGTAAATGTCTGTGCTGAATTTACGGTAACCGAACCGAATCCGCGGCTTCTTACTTCATCAATTTTCAGCGTATATTCTTTATCTGCCTCAAAAACTCCCGCTGCACTAACCTCTGCCGTTTTTCCATCCTCTGCAATTGTAACACTGATATTTTCGATTTTGTTTCCGTCAGAAGATATTATATAAATCCTATCCGTATCCGCCGGATTTATTTTATGATTAAATTTAACTCTAAACAAATCGACCGCATCTGTTACATCGGTAATTTCTTTGTCTCTGATATATGGCTGAACCGAATTTATCTTAAATTCGTCCGCAGCTGCCGTAAATCTGTATGAATAAGGCTCCATAATCTTTTGCGGATTTCCGCGAAGATACCCGTTCTCTGCTGTAAGCAGATACTCTCTGCCGCCTGTCATAGGCTCATTCAGTCTCAAACCAAGCTTCTTTCCGCTTTGGTCAAGCTCCGATGTAATGTCGATTTTTGTACCGTCTGCCGCGTCAGTCAATGTAACCTGTTTCCGAAGGTCATCAAACTCCGCGCTTACATCAAATGAAATCCGGATTTCCTCCGTAAGAGCCGATATATTACTTTCACTTTGAGATTCTCCGTCGGAGATAAACTCAACGTTATTTATCTTCGGTGCGGAATTATATGTATAAACCTTAACATTATCAAACTTTACATATTTATCGTCAACATCTCTTTTGAACGGCGCAGCGGCAAGCCCGATTCCGTATATATCCGTTTCGGTAAAATTTGTTTCCGTCTCCGCTTCAACTGCCGCAGCAGAGTTTATTTTAAGCGACAGCTTTGTCCTTGATGACGATATAGGCATTACATTTATTTCTATATGATTCCATTCCGGAGCTTTGACGATTTTCGTATCTTTATCTCCGAAACCGACAACTCCGCCGTTTCCGTCTGCATATGCAATTCTGGGATATGTAACCGTACCGCCGCCCGTGGACGCCATGCCTATAAACTGCTTTTCGTATATCATTTTTCCTGTGTCAGCGGTTTCTTTTATATCATCTTCACCAAGCAGGGCAAGATAAAATCCCGATTGTGCCGCTGCACACAAATCAAATTCAATCGTAAAGCTCTTTGACGCATCAAGCTTATTTTCAAATGCCTTCATGCCTCCGTTTAACACACCATTGGCAGCTGAAATTTTGAGTGCATTTCCCTCCTTGCCTGTATCAGCGGTTATACCGCCGCCGGAAGCCGCACCGCCCGAAAAGCTTTGCCAGCCCGACGGCAGCCCCGGCTCGTTATATTCCGAAAAATCCTCCTCCATTATATAAATTCTGTCACTTTCATCGGCTGCAAAAACTCCCAATGCCGGAATGCTGCCAAACATCACCGTACATATTAAAAAACAAGCTAAAAATTTTTTCACCGCAGTATTCTCCTTATTTCACCAAATTAAGATACGTAAACAGCGACGAGTCTTTATACTCACCTATTCCGCTCGCATATTCAATCCAGCCGCGTCTGCCTTCACCATCATCATCATTCCAAAGAATAGAAAATCCTATTCTTCTTCCTGATTTCGGGTCAAAATCCAATCCGCTTCCCTCCAGCATATCTTTCCACGCAATACTCCACTCATATGTAGTTATATTGCCTTTTCGCTCTATTGCTGTCTGTGCCTTGTCAAGCAGACGTGCTTTCTGTCCCGACCGCTGAACCTTATTCATATATGTTCCGACTGTTCCGTCATCCAATCTTGCAATTATGAACTCATTAAAATTTGTTCCGCCCTGACCGATTGCAATGAACTCATTCGGATCAATAAAGTAAAGCGCTAACTGTATTCCGTCACCCTGCCATGCCTTATTTAATCCCTCGGCAACATTTCTCTGTACGTTATCCTTCACATTAGAAATCATGTAAAGATTTTCTTCATCCCACATAAGCCGTACATCGGCGCTCAGGTCATCAGCACCGCCCCAGTTTTTAATCTGCTTTACATATTCATCACTGTCTGCCCTCATTGCGGTATTCAGCGGCCACTCGCCCTCCGACTCTATTCCGTCTATATTCGGCTTTGTCTTTGCATATGTTGCCATTGTAAAGTCTACAAGCTGGTTAAAGTCGTATACATTTCCGTCATTAAACACCGCTTTATATTTCAGACTATACATTCCTTTTTGTCGTATGTCCGGACAGTCAAATTCTGTTTCAACGGTGCTCGACCGCGGAATGTACCCAAGGCTTACCTTACCGAGATTTGTAAACATATTCGGCTCCGAAAACTGTATATAACCTTTTTCGACCTTATTGGCAAGATTATTTGTAACCGTTATTTTTCCTTTCCACTTGTTATAATCGTCACCGCTGTCAGGTGAAAATCTTATATTAATAGTTGTCGGTACAATTATCGTCACCGGTATATAAGCAAATCCCGCAAGCTTACCGTCATGCTTTATCCTTACCTCTACATATTTTTCTTCATCAAGTTCACCCTTGAAGGCTATATTGAATTTATTTGAATTTCCCTCTTGTGTGCGTTCTTCAACATAACATCCCCACGGCACGTCAGCATCAATTTCTGCACCTGTATTACGGCAATCCTTAACCACAATTTCCGCAGTTCCGCCGTTCGACGCTTTCGGGGATTCGGGTTCAAAGTCAAATTTGTTTTCTTCGAGTCTTTTATAATCTTTGAAATCGCCTACAAGATAACACGGTCTGCCTGTTACATAAAAGCTGTAAATCCCATCATTGCTCGACAGCGCTTGCCTATTTCCGTAACCGTCGTAAAAGTCAACGTTTTCTGTTCCCAGACTCAGCGTCACAGTCTCGTTTTTGTTTGCTGTCCACATGGGCATTACCTGTTTGCCGAATTTTTTGCTTTGAAGTCTTCCTGTATGAAAGTTGCCGCCGGTTTCGAGCATTTCACCGCTGTTTTGAGCATCTGTTCCTATAAGCATATAATTCATTGCCGCAAGCGCTGCATACGATGCCATCGGCACACAGGTCTTTCCTTCTATATTGTAATCATAATATCCCGGAGATGTAAATCCGAAGCAGTCCTCACGATCATTATCCCTCGGTCCCTTTTGTTCCAGATTGTAGGGGATATTTATCTGCCCTACATTGTTCAGCTTGAACAGCAGCGTGTCTCTGACAATCCATGACGCACGTTCCTTATCCGGTATATTATCCGCTGTTGTGTGACCGTATTCTGTATTCCATATAGGAATATTTTCTATGCCGTTCTCTGCCGCATAATCCTTATATTTTTGTATATCGTTATTGATATACACCTGCTCCGGCTTATTCTGCATGGTATACGGATGAAGAGAAATTGCCGTTGCATAATTAAACAGACCGGCTGCCGCTGTTCCTTTATACCATTTGTCAAAAACGCTTGATGTGTCAATACCCGTTATGCTGAGCCCGCTTATTTCCGCCGCCGGATCAACCGATTTAACTGTTTCATAAAATGCTTTCTGCATTTTAACCAACTCCTCCGGAGACTGATTCAGAGGATTAAATACCGTTAAATTCGGTTCGTTCCAAAGCTCATAAAGGTGGAAACCGAGATCTTTCATTTTTTTTGCCTGTGCGCGATATTGATTTTTAAACTTTTCAAATTCTTCTTCTGTTTCGGGGAATGTCCATGACGACTTATCTCTCGCACTGAATCCTCCGAAGCACGAGTTAACTATCTGAAGTCCGGCTTCTTTATACAAATCCGCATCTGCCATATTTGCCACACGGTTTCCTGAAAAATTCGCCTTTTTAACCATGCTGATCATACCGCGCCGCTCCTCCACGGTATAGCCGTTACCCGGTGCAATTTCGGAAGATATATACATACTTTCACTTGCTCTTCCGTATTCATCACGTTTAACTATTGCTATGGTATCTTCTTTGATTGTGTAAGCAAATCCACTGCCGGCAATGTCTATATACAATGTGTAAAGTCCGCAAAAATCCGTATCAAAATTTATTTCGGTCTTTACTTCTCCGTTTTTTTCTATTTCATATTTCCTGCTTAATGCCCATCGCTCTATACCTGTATCGTCTACCAACCTGTATGACGCTTCAAATTCGGTGTCTGCTGCCAGTGTATTTTTGTAGGTTACATTTGCCGTTTTTTTCTCGTCGGTATGAACAAAGACATTTCCCCATTCTTCTATATACGATTCTGCCAGAATCGGCTGTGCCGCCTTATTTCTTTTTACTCTTATTTCTTTAATGTACATATGTGCCGTTGATGCCGAATCGCTCCAGCCGCGTCTTGTTCTTGTCGCAAGCATCAAGTCATATCCCAAAATTCCTCCGCCAAATGCCGCATTTTCCAGCGTGAAGCGGCTGGTTTTCCACGCCTTTGTATTCTTTGTGTATATTTCGTTTGCCAGCTGCTTGCCATAGTTCATATCATCATACCAACAGAACATAAATCCCGCACCGTAATCGAAATAATCAATCTCCACATCATATGTTGAACCATCGTCCGCGCTGCTGCCCACCGGTGTATCAAAATCTATATATAAATACCCTTCATCGACAGTCGGAGCAATATCCCAACATTCCTCACCGCCCCTTTCTGTAACCGTCGGGTTTCTGAGCATTGCCGTTTTTGATCCGATGCCGAATTTTTTTATGCCGTTACTGTGTTTTTCCGAATTAAATCTGATAACAGCATCATATTGCTCAGCGCCGACATCCTTAGCCGCAACGCTGAATGTCGAAATCTGAGCAAAAATACATATTATCAGTAATGTGGCAATATATCTTTTCATTATGTTACCTCTTAAATTGCCGGTCAGGGATAAATCCGTTTAATTTATCCCTGACTGACGTTCTGTCTGATTCTATTCTGATATTCTCAATTACTCTGCTTTTGCCAGTCCGATTGCATTAATCAAAGGTTTGTATGTATTATTATTCATCCATACAAATGCCTGTACACTTTTATACTCACTCGGCGGCTCTATCTCAAAACTTTTGCTGAATCCGCCCTTTTCGGTTGTGAACGGTATCCACTGAACATCAGCAAGTGTACTTATTCCATCAACCGTGTCATAATACGCTATGACGGCTGCCAGTTCATCGCCTCCGTTTGCAGAATACCCGTCAACATAAAGTTTTGTGGGATTACTGCCGCAAGTATTTATTGTTTCAAATTTTGCAGGTCTCAGCTGCTCATATGTATAAGCTCCATCTTTCAGAATCGGATTCACAAGCCTTGTTTTGTAAATTTCCAGCTTATTCCCCTCGGAACAGCTTATTTTGCAGATAAACGGCTCAATAAGCTGGCTTGCATTATTCGGTTCAAATTCCAGGTTATTATTTACAGAAAGATAGTAGCTCTTTCCTGCCGTAAAACCCTTTTGGGGTGATATATAAACAGTTTTTCCGTCTGATGAAAGTGTTTTCAATGCTTCAACAGTCCGGTTGTCTGAGACGTCAATAAGCTCTATTATTCCGTCAGTTTGTATACTTGAATTTGCAGCAGGCGCAGAAAAGTTTACAGCAACCGCCTTCGCACTGTCGGTAATCTTACCATTTATTTCCGTCTGATTATCCGCATAGTCAACCTCCGTGACTGACTTTACGTATACTCCGGGATTCGATGCAGCCGTTTCAAACACTTTGAGGTCATCATACATAATACCGTATGCGCCCATTCGGCACACATCGCTCCAATAATTAACTCCCAGTGTTCCTGTGTCTGTTCCGCCGTTTGACCACGTCAAATCATAGGTATCAAATGCCATTCCGATAAGCTCTTTTGTTTTGAAGTTTCTTTGAACGGTTGCTTTTCCGCTAAACGTCTTATCCGCCGACTGCTGAATCGAATATCCGATAGTGGTTGTTCCGTCTGTATTCGGAGTAACTGTAACTGTTACCTTTTTCAGCGTATTGCTTGTCGGAAGGAAATTCTTCACGTGAGATGAATCACCCCAATGACCGTTTGCCCAGTATCCCAGTGACAGTTTATCCGAACCGCTCGTTAATATTACCGCATTCTCTGCTTTGCTTTTTAAAACAGTTTCTAATGACGTATCCGTATTCGGTGCAGCCATTGCTCTGTATGCGTCTTCTTTCTCGCCCGCTCCGGAAGCATTGCCCGTATAACCCAACAAAAGATTATTCTGATTGTCCGGTTCCTGTCCCTTTTCTATAAGGGAAATACCAAACGGCTCCTGCACCCAGTTGCTCGATCCGACGTGCATAAGAAATTCCATTGTAAACGGCGTTCCCGGGGTGATAGCTCTGTCAAAATATTTTACAATTCTCCTCTGCTTCGGCTCCGCATATTCTGCAGAATTTAAGTCTATAAGCCTCGGGGCTACAAACAATACCTTATCGCCTGCGGCAGCTTTTTCTTTTGTCCAGTAATTTGAAGCGCTTTCCGTATCAGCCTGCATTAAATCACCCGTACTGCTTGTAACGCTTTCGGTTTCTCCCGCAGTCGGAGTAATTCCAAACGCTCTTACGTTTGAGAGATATGTTTCCGGTCTGTTTTTATTATCTGCATCATTCAGATTGACATAGCTTGTAATATCCGGGTCAAACCAACCACCGGATGAAAAATACTTTTTCCATTCATATGTATCCGTATAGCCTACATTTTCAACGCCAAAGCCTATATCCGCCAACTTTCCGGCCGCTACCTCCTGCGGATTATATTTATCGTTCGGTGCATCCGGATGCGTAATATCGCCGTTCCAAAGAACCTTATGATACTTGCTGCTCATGGAATTAAAATCATCGTTCAGATAATATTTTGTATTCTTGTATATTTTTACATTATCAACAGCCGCACTGCCGTCAAATTCTATACCGGATATACCTGCCGCAAACATTCCTAAAAGAGTTGTCTGCAATTGTTCCACAACTGTTCCCGCCGTTACGGTATACACTCCCGAACCCATATCAACTGCCAGCTTGATATGTTCCCATTCAGACGGATTATTAAGACTGCTCTCCGTTATAGTTCCGCTTCTGTCTGCGCCGAATCCAATCTTGCCGTCTGTGTCGGCTGTTAAAAGGCTTACCTTTGCACCGCTGTTTCCATACAGTGTACCGTCCAGACTCCATGCCTTATTTTCATCTCTTTTTACGTCAAATTCAATCGTAAAATTACCCGTTACGGGTGTATTGAGCGGAAATGCGTGCGCAATAGTTCCATCGGTTATTTTTACTGTATTTGTCTCGCTCGCCGTAACCATGCCCGTTCCGCTCCAGCCTGCCGGTACCGTTCCTATTTCCGATGATTCAAAAGTCTCGTTCATAAAATAGTATCTGTCTGAACCTGCTTTTGCCGTTCCGGGAACGGTTATTGTTACAGCTTCTATTTCTTTGGCGCCGCTTGTTGAACCGCTGATGTTTTTACCGCTGATAATGAAATCTCTGCCTGCAACCTCTTTCGGAAGCTGAATATATATCTTTCCGTCGCCGTTTGTTGTTGTTTCGACAAAATCAGCATCGTCTGTCAAATCAAGAATATCTTCACCTGTTGCTGCATCTTTTATCGTAAGTCCATACGCATTAAGTCCCTCAACATATTCGGACGGTGCAAGTGACAGATAGAATGTTCCGTCGGGCAATTCTTTTAACCCCTCAGTTGCAAGATATATTTTATCTGTGTCTGCGTATGAATGAACGTATAAATCATCTATATCATAGCCGCTCACATACGAGCTGTCGCCGCCCCGTATTCCTTTTATACCATCATGAATAAATGCGCCGGAGCCATGCTTTACACCGTTTATGTAAACATCATACCTTTTTGCATCAAGATCATATATTATATCCGCCTTATACCATTTGCCCGCAGCAAGCGGCGCACCGCTCCATTCCATATTATCGGCTCCGTTTGTATCGCCGTCGGGAGATACTCCGATAGCTCCGTTTACTTCATTTATCTTCTTGAAAAGTAAATTATAACTGCTGTGATTCAATTTATCTGCGTCATATCCGTCAATTGTATCCGAATCCTTTGTATCGGCTGCCGGAATATACATCTGATATTGATTTTCATGCGGTCTTAATGAGTAGCTTATGTGCAGTTTGCCGCTGTCTATAATTTTTCCGAACAAAACATCGGTAAACACACCGTTTTTATCGGCGCTGAAATAATGTTCGTATCCAATGCCGTCCTTTTTTTCTTCCGAAAATGTTATATTGCCTTTCTCATAAGAACCATATCCGAATCCGCTTTCGGTTCTTCCCTCAAACATATATGTTGCGCTGTTATATATAAAGCTCTCCTGTTTTTTCAATGTGTCAAATATAAAAACCTCGCTGTCTGTCGGCTTGGCCGCTGTGACCGGTACCGCACCGAATGACGACATCATAACTGCCGCAGATAAAAACTGGCAAATCCTTTTAACAACATTTTTCATTTTTACACTCATTCCTTTCTGTGCAAAAGCGCTAAACTTCACACTGTTCGACCCGATTCCGTTTATGTGTATATACAGAACCGACTTTTATTCAGTCTTTCTCTCTCCATTCGGGTGTCTCCTAAAAACCTCGTTAATCTGTATTCTCTTTCTCACCTCCGCAGCTTATATTTATTTTAACAATAGCTATTGTAATAATTATAAAGCATACTTACTCTTTCCTCAATAGCAAAACTTGTTCATGTGTCAGCTATAAGTTGCCGTTTTCTTTTCTGTATACGGTCGGGGTCACAGAATAAATTTTCTTGAACGCTCTGCTGAATGTATGCGGAGAATAATAATTCATAGACTCTGAAATATCCGTGATCGAAATATCCGTCTTTTTTAAAAGTTCTGCCGCACGCTCCATTTTTTTTAATATTACATACTGTTTAATTGATATTCCAACCTTTTGTCTGAACAAATGAGATATATAATATTCACTGTATGAAAAACGTTTTGCAATATCATCCACACTTTTTATGTTCATATATTCCCTGTCTATATATCTGAGAATATTATATATCATATGCTGTGCATATACGGTAACTGTATTTTGATGCTTCTCGTTGCTGTTTTCTTCAAGCATTCTCGTTAACATCAAAAACACTATCGACGCATAAAGATTTATCATCGCATCGGTACGGCGATCCGGCATATAAAATTCATTTATAAACATTTCCAGAATTATGCGCATATTTCCCGTATCATTTTTCACAAACCAATTCATATTTTTCATTCCGGAAATAAATGATTTAGTATATTCATTCTGTTCGTTCAATACTATGCCTATACATAAATAACGGAAATCTCTGTTCATGCCCACTTCTATTTTATGAGTTGAATTTTTTCTCAAATAACAAATCTGCCCGTGCTTCAATACGACTGCTTCACCGTTAATATAAAAAGTCGCACTGCCGGATACCACATATGTAATCTCATCACAAATCTGCACATGCTCATCAATTTCCCCTCCGGCAGCCAGAGACAACTCGGATACCTGAAAAATCTTTCCTACTCCTATTTCGTAGAGTTCTTTCAGATACAGCTTATTAAATTCAAATCGTTTGTTAGAGTTTTCCATATAAATTCTCCATTTCGTATTCCGAGCTGATTTTAAAGTTTCCTGACAGTACCTGTATTTATTGCTGTTTCTGCCTGTATGGCCGCATAAAAACTTTTGTATACATCCTCAATGGTAGGTGATGCCTCGCTCCCGTTTTCTATCATGTCCACGAGACAATCAAATTGAATATCCGTAGGTTTGCGCTCCGCCATAATATTTATTTCATTATACTTCTTATCCTTAACCGAATAATATTCTATAAGGTCCCCCTCTTCACGATGCTCCTCCCTGTCCTTCCGGTAAATAAGTCGAATACTTCCGCACGGACCGACAAACTCCTTCATATTGCTGGCAGTAATCGCATTTGTCCACCCTGCTTCATAAAATGCCACCGAACCGTCACTCATTTTTACCGTTGCCATCTCATAATTGTTTTTGCCTTCGGGCACATCGTTTTCGGTACTCATTCCCACTCCCGATACAGATGTAATTTCCGCTCCCGTAAACCACCGCATAACATCAAAATAATGTACACCGCAGTCAATAATCGGCGAAGTTTCACGGATAAGCCGCAAATACCTGTTCCAATTCATGGTATGATGGTTTTGCGTCATCCGCATTATAATCGGGAATCCAATCATTCCGCTTTTTATCATTTTTGCTACTGTACAATAGGTTTCATTATGTCTCAGAATGTGTCCTATCAAAACTTTTGTATCAGGGTTTTCTTTCACAAGCCTTACAAATTCCATACCGTTTTCAAGGGTATCAGTTATAGGCTTTTCACATATAACGTGCTTTTTATGTTTAATACACTCTTTTAAAAGCCAAAGGTGGGTTGATGGATATGTAGCTATAATCACAACATCTACATCATCTCTTTCAATACATCTGCCTGCATCGGTCTCAACCGCGCCTGCATTATACTTTTTCGCACAGTATTCCGCACGTGTTATGTCAACATCGCAAACGCACGCTATTTTAACATTATCCTTAACATATATGTGTTCAAGATGTGTTTCCCCCATCTGTCCGCATCCTATTAAAGCCACACCGTATACTTTCATATTACTTTTCCTTTCCTCATACCCGACAGTTAAAGACTGCATTTATCCCCTTCAAAGCAAAGCCTTTTTAATCAATCAGTTTTTTCAGATAGTCAACTGCAATTTTTATATCCGTTTCCGGATTTTCGCCGCATTCTCTTTCCACTGTCAGAAAGCCTTTGTAGCCTATGTCCGAGAGTGCTTTCAGATAAGCTTTAAAATCAACCTTTCCCATTCCGAGCGGTACTTCACGGAAAAATCCCCCCTCCGAATACTCCGTCGGTATCGGATGAACAACCTTATAGATAAATTCAGGATTGCACTCTTTAAGCTTAATTCCGTCCTTTGCATGCGTATGTACGATATAGTCCTTTAAATTATAGACTGCTCTTACCGGATCGTCACCCGTTACCATAACAAGATTTGCCGGATCTAAGTTCACCGCAACCCCTTTTGAATTTAAGCTATCCAAAAAAGTTTTCAGTGTTTCAGAGGTTTCGGGTCCGGTTTCAACAGCAAAATGAGAACCCATACCATCAGCAAATTCCGCCAAAGCAAAACACGCCTCCTGCATGATTTTATATCGCTCAATGCTGCGGTCTGCCGGTACAACTCCTATATGCGTTGTAACAATGTCACATTCAAGCCTCTTAGCAAGCTCCATAATCTTCTTGGATTTTTCTATATTGCCTGCATTTTTTTCTTTATCTGTAAATCCCCAGCCCAAATCGCCGCAAATTGCAGAAAACACAAGTCCGTTCGACTTGACAATATCCAAAACCTCATTGATTTTTTCTGTACTCATTTTTTTCGGCGAAAATTCGCCGTTCGTACAGTAGGTCTGAATCCCCTCCGCTCCCATTTGCTTCGCTTTTTTTACAGCATCCTTAAAATCCGTTTTAAATGAATCGGTCATAACTCCTATCGGAAATTGATACATAATACCCCTCCTGTTAATTCGTTTTATTTTGTTCTGCCAAATACTGAGTCGGTGTTTTTCCGTATTCCTGTTTAAACGCTCTGCTCAGGCTCTGTACAGAATCAAATTTCAAAAGCTCCGAAATTTCCTCGAACGACATACTTCTGCTTTCAATCAAGCCTTTTGCCGCCTCAACCTTCTTTTTCTTTATATACGCAAGAAGCGATATACCCATATTAACTTTAAATGTATGCGAAATATAATTCTCGGTAAAATTAAGCGCTGCCGCCACTTCACGCACCGATTTTACATTATATATATTGCTGTCAATATATCTGGTTATTTTATATACAGTCGTATTTCCGCCCTCTTTGCCGTTGTCGCGTATAAACTCACTCGGTTTCTTTTGAAAACATCTGAACACCTTTATCAGTATAAGCTTAACCATACTTTCAACCGCACAGTCCTTTGTTTCGCAATTTATATAAAACTCATTTATCAGCATATCAAACAAATATCGTATATCTCCCTCCGAGGACATAATACCCTCCATGGAGGTTTCGTAAAACTCACATACCTCCTGAAATTTTTCGCCAAATTCAATAAAATCAAAGCCCAGACAAATATATCTCAGCATTTCATAGGGGCTTGCAATAATTTTATGTGTGTTGTTTTTTGATATTATGTGTATGTCTCCGCGGCAGACCTGCATTGCCTTGTCGTTTGTGTAAATAAATCCTTTTCCGGAAGTGATATATGTTATCTCATTGCAATACTGTTTATGTTCATAAATCTGACCGCCCGGTTTAAGTGCAAACTCACCTATCTGAAACATCTTGATAAAATCAAGAACGATGCCTTCATCATGAAATTCATTAAAACTAAAAAGATTTCCTTCTAACCAGTTCATAAAGCACCTCCTAACTATTAGATGATACTATTCGATTTCAACCCATTCAAACGGTTTTATACTTGCCTTTATTAAAGCTTCTCTTATGGAAATTACCGTTATTGTTCTGTCATGCGATACTTTAATCTCTCCCGTACGAAAAAATTCTATAAGACTATCAATAAATAATTTGAAATAATCTGATTTAATCTCTATTGTCTCCGCATTATTTTCCTTATTTATAACGGTATATTTAAAGCTCCAATTCTTATCATTCCTCTGAATAAGGTGACATATTCTTCCGTCAGAAAATTCGATTACAGCCGACGGATGCACCTTTGTTCCGGTATACATAACTCTTTTTGCAGGCACATTCATTAGTCTTACAATCATTTCCAGCTGATGAATTATATACATTTCAAATTCACCCGGACCTTCACTGTATACGGAGTCTACTGCCGTTATATCTGTATTATCCAGTTCTTTTGAAAATCCCAATGCCGAGCTCGAATAACATTTTGTTCCGTATTTATCCGCTTTATTAAATATTCTGATTGCCGCATCACGCGTCGGAGCAAAGGTTTTATCTATATAAACAAGCTTTCCCGATTTCAATGGTGCATCACAAAGTTCCTCATGCTTTTCGGGATTATCCGGTGACAAAACTATTAAAACATCACTTTTTTCTATAACCTCTTCTACCGTTTCAAGAAGAGAAATATTATATTTTTCCGACCACTCTTTGTTTGTCATCCCCCCGTTCGGGCTGTCAATTTTACCGTATGCAAAGCAAACTTCAAATTCTCCGTTTGAACACGTTTTAATAAATTGAGGATAATTGTTTGCATGCCATTCATCAAGATAATAATCAATAAATCCGACTTTTTTCATGTTTGCACCCTCCTTAAACCTCAACTTCTTTATGTAAATCTGCCGAACGATAAATTGCATCTATGAGTTTTGCGGTGATAATATTAGTATCAATATGAGACGGAAGTCTTTCACCGCTTTTAATACATTCAATAAATGCGTTTATCTCATTTTCAAACATCTGTGAACTTTTTGATGAATATTCCGTTTTTGTAAGCATACCGTTTTCAGTACCGTAAAATACAAAATCTCCGCCATATGTCAGACGAATTCCTGCCTTGTCGCCTATAAAATCTATAAACATTTCATCTTCGCCTATATTTTGTGCCCACGCTCCGTTAAAGGTTATAACCGGTCCTTCGCTTCGTATCAATCCTGTTATTCCTTCTTCAACATCATATATTCCTTCTTTAACAGGAGGTCCTGCCCACATATCTGTGTAAACATAGCTGCCTATATTTCTGCCGAGCCTGCTGAATTTTTCTGCTGAAACAGTTTTTGCTTTTGGATCACCGCAGCAATACATAACTATATCCAGAAAATGTACTCCCCAGTCAATCAGAACGCCGCCTCCGGCAATTGCGTTCGTGGTAAAAGCTCCCCCCAGTCCCGGTATACTTCTGTATGAGCGAAAGCTTATGTATACGCTATATATCTCTCCGAGCTTGCCTTTATCAATAAATTCTTTAATTTTATTGACATTGGTATTAAACCTGTTTACAACTCCAATATCAAGTACCTTTCCGCTTTTATGCTGTGCTTTCTGCATTTCAAGCGCTTCTGAAAAAACACGCGCTGCCGGTTTTTCACATAAAACATTTTTTCCGCTATTTAATGCGGCAATTGTTATTTCACTGTGCATTTTGTTGGGAGTGCAAACCGATATTGCTTCAACCTCATCATCCGCAAGCGCCTCTCTGTAATCCGTAACAGCCTTTCCACAGCCATATTTCTTAACCGCCGCTTCTGCTCTCTCACTGATAATATCACAGAAATATTTTATTTCTGCATCTTTATTCTTCATATAAGCCGGTATGTGCTGCGCATTTGCTATTGTTCCGCATCCGATAATTGCTATCTTCATAAAATCAACTCCGTCCTTTTAACGATATTTTTTTCTATAATTAAGATACAACATTTTTTACTAATTTTCAATGGCTGTATCTTGGTTTTTGATAGGCTATATCTTGGTTATCATCCAACTGTATAAGTATAAAGCGGTATTGCTTTCATTTAAAACATTTTTTAAATAAAAATAGACTGTAAAAAAAGAGTACAGAACGCATAAAACGCAAAGTATGATATGATAAACACAAAAAAACAGCAGGAAAACACAGGACAAAAAATAATCATACCAAATATGACAAGGATTTTAAAAAATCGCTTGTTTCTCTACACCAAAATGGTAAAACTCCATCTTCACTCTGCAAAGAATACATCGTCTCTCAGTCAGCTCGGGCGAATAGCTAAACTGCCACACAAAAAGACCACATGGAACGCATATTATTACTAAACCAACTGCAAATTTATATATTTTTCTGTTAATTTCTTATCTGTTCCCTATACGTTTTATCCACTTAGCTGTACGATAGCTGTAAAATCAGTCAAATCTAAGAAACAAACACATAGTTTTTAGGCAGCAAAAAAAACGGCTTAACCCACATAGGTAAGCCATTTTTACACCGATAAATCATCGGACATTATGTACCCGGACAACTTAGTTAAAAGCTATAATGCTTATTTTTTAATTTATCCCCATAGCTGTACTGACAGTTGTAAAACATATGCTTAATTCTATCCTACTTAAAACTGCATATTATATTAATTACCCTATCATGCAAGCAGCTCCGCTCTTTTATTCATTTTGTTGAATTTTTTTGATAATTTATTGTTATTAAATTATCAATATTTGTATCAATGCCTTTACATAACGGCTTTAATACAAATATTTTTACGTCCCGAAAAATTTTTTTCATCTATAAAATTTCCATTTATTTTTTGACCGTCTACCTCCATATAAGAAATTCCTCTGTTTTTATGATCCGGATTTTTAAATTCTATTTCAAGCATACAATCACGGAACATTCTCTTGACACTGAATTTTTCCCAATCGGCAGGTACGCAAGGGTCAAGAAGCATACCTTTCAAAACAGGTCTTATGCCCAAAAGATATTGAGTTGCTGCAAGATTCATCCATGCAGCCGTACCGGAAATATGCGAAATATTTCCCCATCCATGCTTATTATTGGGATAACTCACAATATTACTGCACCACGAATACGGTTCGGATTTATAACGTTCTATTCCGATTTTCTGTATTACTTTGTGCGGGAGTATGTCATTATAATATTTCCATGCCCGTTCGGCATTTCCGAGCATCGCTTCGGCAATTACCGCCCATGTATGCGCATGGCAAAACACTGAGCCGTTTTCACCGGTTCCGGGATTATATCCGCTAAACGGAGTGATAATCTTAGGCCATGTTTCAAACCCCGGAGTAAGCTTTGCCAGCCCTATCCCTGTATCAAGTCGGCTACTTACTTCTTGCATTGCGGTGCGCCGCTGTTCCTCCGTTCCCGAACCGCTTATTACTGACCAAGTCTGTGAATTTAACCATATTTTACCGAACTCATCTTTTTCACTGCCTATCGCATTTCCCTCGTCATCAAAGCAACGAAACCACCACTTCCCATTCCATGCAAACTTATCTATATTTTTAAGCTGTTTTTTGCAATATTCGGAGAGTTTTTTTTCATCTTCATCTTTGCCGATATACTCCGCAAGTTTAATCATGAGTTTTAATGCCGTAACATACTGCTGTGCAGCAAAAACCGATTCACCTTTATCTTTTTTTGAGAATTTACCTATTATATCATTCCAGTCACCGCGATACGTAAGCGGCATACTATGTATGCCGAGATGATTCTGAGTAAATTCCATGGCAGCCATTAGATGTTCCCATGCTGTCCCCTTGCGGTACTCGCTCTCATAGTCATCATCAAGGAATCCTATTTCTTTATCTAAAACAGTCTTGTCACCGGTTTCGCACATAAGTGAATATGCCAAAAACGGCAGCCATAAATGATTATCGCAATGCAACGAGCAACCCGGCTTTTCTGTTTTTAAAAACTCAAAGCTGTGTATGGCGTTTCCGTTTTTGTGCTGCCGGCTCATGAGCAGATAGAGTCTTTCTTTTGCAACATCTGCATTTCTGTAAGTTATTGCGAGCATATCCTGACAGGTATCACGGTAGCCAAGCGTTCGCACTCCCGGAGCCGACGCATTTATCGACCGTGAAAACCTGGCTGTGGTTACCGAATTAATCGGTCCCCATATATTGATTTGTCTTTGTGCATCTGTATCTGGTATTTGGCATTCAAATCTGCTCAGATGCTCTGCCCACCACATATCAAGTTTTTCTTCCTGCTCATCGGCAAAATCCATATTTCTTATTTTTTTTAATTGTTCTTTTACCGTATGCTCCGCATCGGCAATATGAAGCATTCCGCCGCTGACTGCTCCGAGGTAGAAATCTGCTCGTTCGGTACGTTGCGGCGTACAGTTCAGTTTTATGTGAAGTGCGGCACATGGTTCGCCCGACTGAATTTCTTCGTTTCCGCAATGTCCTTTTTCAACCGCAATCGGATTTCTTTCATAACGATAATTTCCCGTAAAAGCGTCACGATCTCCCGAATAATCCAAAACCTCCGCATTTGACGCAAAATACACCAGCGGAACCTTTTCCTTATTCTCCGGTGCAAAATGATGATACAGGTATTGTACACTTTGACTGTCCTTGTCAAACCATGTTTTCAGCATATGCTTCCAGTAATATCCGTTCTGAATCTCATCCACCCATTTATGCTGCGACAATTCTATATATGCAAAAATATCCAGTACTTCCGTTGCCTTATTTTCATTATCTATTTCCAGTTTCCACGTCAAAACGTCCATATCCGGCATAATAAACAAAGTAAGTCGTGCCTTAATATCATTCTTTGACGCTTCGAAAACGGTTTTTCCGGGATAATGTTTTGCTGTGAAGCTATTCAATTTTGTTTCTGCCGGACGAAAGCTCGGTGACCAAACAGTACCGTCATTATGTTTTATATATACATAAAACCCCGGAGAATCAATCGGCATATTATACATTCTGTATCTTGAAAGTCTATACTGTACAGGATTTTCCACCCATGTCATTCCACCGCCTGCCTGAGATACAAAAGCGTGCATATGTCCGTTTGAAAGATAATTTATCCACGGAGACGGCAAATCTGCTTTATTTATATTTATACATCTGCTTTTATCATTGAATATGTAATCATTCATATTATAATTATCCTTTCTGTTTGTAAAAAGGCCGCTGTGCTAATGACAGCAGCCCTTTTAAATAAATTTATTTCTTAATAAGCACCAGTTCTCCGAATTTCTGCGGATTCTGTCCGTTGCCTACCCCACTCATAAACTCCATCCAACCTCTGCGGTCTGCACCGTCGTTATCATTTATAAGCGTCGAAATTCCCACGTACCCGTGTTCTTCGGCAGTTCTGTTGTCATTAAGTAGTTCTTTCCACGGAATTGCAAATTCATAAACCGTTTCATTGCCCTCTTTTTTCATTTTTGCATTAATGTAGTCACAGCTGCCTTTTTGGTATTCCTGCGGAGCAATCCAACACCATTTCCGCACCTCTTCATCATCGCTTAACGCAAATCCGAACTGGAAACTATGTCCGCTTGCAGAATGATTGTTTCTTCCTCCGTCTATTGCCAGTTGAACAGAATCACCCTTCCATATATACGGTCCGCTGAAGTTCTGGAAATGAACATTATCGCGTATTTTATATGCCATATATAAATAGTCATCATCCCATTTCGCATATGCTGTTCCGCTTAAATCTTCTTCTCCTCTCCAATCACTTATCTGCTGAATCTGATTTTTGCTATCGAAAAGTATAGGCATGCAATTATCCCATTCGCCATCTGACATAACTCCGTCTATTTCGGGCGTTTTTCCGTCGTTTAAGGCTGCCGCAAAACTGAATAGATATTCATATTGAGCAAGAGTTCCCTCCTCTGCCAAGGTCACTGCTATCGCTGAATTCGGCTTTGACGAGTGTTTTAACACCTGTACCGCAAAGCGTTTCTTTTCTCCCGGCTGTAAATTTTCAAACACAATCGTATTATCCGATAATTCAATATCATTTGTACCGTTTGCATTTTTTCCGTTTACCGTGCATATTCCACTGTGAGCAGTCTGAGTTGTATTTTCAAGATATATTGCTATATCCCATTCTCTTATACTTCCTTCCTCACGTGGTTCGGGCACTATTTCAACCTTGACGGGCGGAATAACCGTAACATTAAGCTCCATTGAAGCTATAATCTCATTATTGCTGATAACTTCTATACTTACTTCCTGTTCACCGGCTGAGGCATTTTTATCAGCATACAAAATGACCGGTATCTCCATCTGATTTGCTTTAATCTGCGTATCGGAAACTATACTTATTCCTTCCGCGCCTTTAATCCGCACGATTCCTTCCGAAGTATTGCTGCTTGACTTTCTTACAATGCTTAATGACGCGTTTTCTTCCGGCTTTATGTCAAGCTTTTCACCTGTCAGTTCAAATGATTTGTCTATTGAACTTATCTCCACACCCCTGCGTGAAACAATAAATATAGGCGTTCCCGATATGGCAACACTACCCCTGCCGTCTGTGAGCTTTATGCTTTTAAAGCTTCCGTCACTGCTTATTACGTCTACTGTTTTTTCGTCCTTTGAGTAAGAGGTTATATTGGCTGTCGTCACCTCACCGGCAGCATTCCATACGGATTCTATGCAGGAGTTTTTAGCTTCGTCCCAATACTTATATCCATAATACGGGTGATTGATATTTTCTATCTTTCCCGTTACCTTGCAGTCTTTAAGCAAATGAGCCAATCGGTAATATCCGTAATATGACTTTTTGGGTATTCCAAACCAATCCACCAATCCCAATCCATGCTCAAAATTAGTTTCATCAAGACCGCTGTCCATAAAAGAATACCAATAAAACTCATATACGCCTTCTCCTGCCATTATAAGATATGCGCGCGAAAGATAATCTCTTTGCAGGTCATAGTCGGTCGGAACATTTGTACCGCCGAATGTTGTCGCCCATCCGCCCTCGCTTGAGATTATGGGCTTATTTTCGTCACCGTATTCTGCCATAGTATCACGCAGAGTTTTCAGCTGCTGATATATCATCTCAGGCGCACCTATCTTTAATCCCTTATAGCTGCCATATGCTGAGCCGCAATATGAATGATAGTCCAGCGCATCAAAAAGTGTTCTTGTATATTGTCCGTTTCGCTGGTCTGCCTCATAAAATTCTTTAAGAAACTTCAAACCGCGATAATCAATAACATTATTTATTACCGGATCGGCAATTTTATTTCTTTTATCTACAATATCCATATCACGTCGGTTATTCTTGACCTTGTTCCAATAAGCAGCCGGCGTTGTATTGTCCAAATCGGGTTCATTGCCAGACGCAAATGTCCACATTCCGTATTTTTCATTATAAAGCTTTCCTAAACTCTGCTCTAAACGTGCTTTTATATGAAAGGCAATTCCCATCTTTAAATACGTTTCAAAATGCGAGTGTGAATTACTGTCACTTTGCCACCATCTGTTTTTGTTCAGCGGCTCTATTTCATACAAAAGCCTGCGCCTGTACTCCATAAACTGCTCCTCGTAATCGCCGTGATCGATATTAAATCCTCCGCCATACGGAAAATCATTTATGCAAAATATGTTTCCTACGGTATCATTATTCAAAGCGGACGGCGTTTTAATTTTAACACACGTAACCTGCTTTTTTTCAGTACCGTCTTTGTCAATCGGAGTCATTGCAACATAAAATGTACTCTCCGGTTCGAGATTGTAGTACACGGAAAACCGCTTTTGCAATTCTTCACTTCCGCTGCCATATATCGCTTTTGGAGTCAGCTTTTCAACATTATCGAAAGGTTTCTTCTCAACATAAAGTGCATACTGCGAAACTCCGTTCTCTTCGCCGTTGTAATTTGACCAATCGAGGAACATTGCAAAGTGATTTTTTACAAAAACTGTTGGCTCAACGTTTTGCATAGTGTCGTAATTACCATCATCGGTACTGAACTCAAATCCGTAAATACAAACTTGGGAAAGTCCCATTTTTTCAGCTCCGTTGTGCGCAATTATTTTAACGTACCGTCCGACCTTATTCGAACTCGCCCACGCCTTTGTGCTGCATATTCCGTAGTTTTTGCGTGAATTTTCATTTACAAAATATCCGAGACTGTAATATTTTTTGCCGTCGGTGCTTACCCGTACTTCATAACCGTCCGTAAAAATCCCGTCCCCTATTTCGGAGAAAACATCAATGTCTGTTACCTGGTAGGTTTTTCCCAAATCAAACAGGCAGGCAGCGTTTTCTTCCGATGTATAAGCGCAGGTGAGATAATTTGAATCTGTCAGGTATTTCGATTTATCAGATTCAATCATATCATCGCCCGTAACAAACGGCTGCTCCATCACCCATGAATACACCGCATCGGTATCTGTTTTTTCCCTGCCGTCAAGGCTTATGTCGATAGGATTTCCGGTGAGCAGTTTATCCCTTTTTGCGGCTTTTCCGAAGATCTCAACTTCGCCAATCTGCATATATTTTACCTGCTCATTTTTCTTAAAAACAAGTTTTATGTATTTAGCTTTTATCTTCGGGTAAAAATTATATTCAAGCTTCTCAAAGCCGCCTTCGGATTTGTCATCGTTATAGCAAACCGCGACTCTATTGAAATGCATACCGTCAAAACCGGCATAAATATCATACGAATCCACCGCATTGCTGCTGCCGCAGTATGCATATACGTCGATATTATCCACCTCAAAAAAACCTTTAAGATCAAATATAACCGATGCTGTACCTGCTGAATCGCTGTAATCAGATTTTACACTTGTCTGTATATTTCCATCCGTAAGTACAGTGCAATCATGGTCAGTTTTCATCATATTACGGTCAATTTTTTCAAATCCGCTCTTTTGCCAGCTATACTCGGCATTTTTGCTCAAAAGCACGGTATCGTCTGTCTCTGCCGCAGCATATGTCATTCCGGCAACAACAGAAAACAGCATACATACAAATATTATGCCAACGCTTTTTTTTAACATACTATTTCCTCCGTAAATCTTACAAAGAATTTTCCTTTACAAATTTTATCAAATCGTCTGCCGTTGTATACGCCATTGCCACTACCGTATCCGCCGCACCGTAATATATTGCAACACGTCCCGTATCGGCATCGCACAGTGCTGCACACGGGAACACCACATTAGGCACATCTCCCACACACTCATACAATTCCTGCGGAGCCAAAATGTAATCCTTGCTCCTGTATTTAACCTTCCACGGCTCATCAAGGTCAAGCAGAGCCACCCCTGCACTATATGTAAATCCGTTGCATGAAAGCAGCACTCCGTGATAAATCAGCAGCCATCCCTCATCAGTTTCGATTGGTACGGGACCGGCTCCGATTTTTACTCCCTGCCATATTCCCGTTGCTTTCATAACCTCTTTATGATTGCCCCAATAGGTCATATCAGGGCTGTCACTATAAAAAATATCTCCGAAAGGCGTATGCCCGTTATCACTCGGACGGCTTAAAATGGCATACTTGCCGTTGATTTTTCTCGGAAATAACACACCGTTTCTGTTGAAAGGCAAAAACGCATTGCCGATTTCATAAAAATTCTCAAAATCATAGGTATATGCTAATCCTACGGTGGGGCCGCCATGACAGTTACAGAAGCTCACGTAATATCTGTCCTCTATAAAGCATACTCTCGGATCATATCCCATAACCTCATGTTTTTCTCCGTCTTTACCTATAAATTTAATAGGTTCTTCCGACAAAGTCCAGTTAATTCCGTCATTGCTTTTGCCTGTGTGTAATCTAAGCTCTCTGCTTTTGTTATCAACTCTGAACACACCTGCATAGCCGTCCTTAAATTTTACAACTGCGCTGTTAAAAATGCTGTTGGCACACTTGAGAAGATTTCTTTTTATTATTGGATTGTTTTTGCTTCTCCATACTACATCACTGCAATCCGCACTTTTTTCCTCCCATGGCATATTGGGGATTGATTGTCCGTTTATTATTTTACACATAACTTTTCCTCCGCTTTTTATTTTAAAGTTAAACTGATTGTTTTAGTATTACTGTTCCATCGTGCCCTTACTCCCATTGTTGCCGAAACGGCTTTATAGCTCACATAAACTATGCCATCCTTTACAATTGCGGGAGTTTTTATACAGTTTCCGCTTCCTTTATAGATGTATCGCCCGTTTTCGGCAACACGATATTCTGTACCGCCTACTTCATATCCTACCATTTTTCTGCCAAGATTTTCATAGTATGAAATACCCAGTATATCAAGAGTTTCTTTAAGCGGCATATACGGTTCTCCTCCGTACATAATGCACTCGTTTTTCAGGTATCTGCTTTTATATGATACCATGAGCTTAATATCCTCCTTAATATTTCCCGGCTTTATCAGAGCTTTTCCGTCCGACCACACAAATGCTCTGATATCTCCCGTTTCCGGTGTCAGCATAGCCGAAACGGTATTTTCACCTCCCGGTGTCACATCAGTTTGAGCCGCTCCGGCAGCTTTAAGAATTTCCCCGTTGTAATCACCTGCATAAAGCGAAATATTTCTCTCATCCGATCCGTTGTTTTTTACAGTTGCATTTACTTTGACAGCTCCGTTTTCCCATGCAGTTATCTCGCTGCCCACATTATCGGTATACCATAAATTGGTTACTTCTATGCTTTGATTTTCAGGCTCAAATCCGAAAATAACCGTTTCTCCTATACCCAGTCTTCTCATTCCAATCTGTTTCTTAATGTAAATTCTAAGATACTTTGCTCTTGTCGGGGCAAATCGGCAAACATTCTTTAAGCTGCTGTTATTCTGTTCCGAAATATGATTTTCATATTCCGCAACAGTAGTAAAATCTTTACCGTTCATGCTTACGGCAACATCAAATCCCGACATATTGACCGGCATATCTGCGCTGCCGCACAATGACCACACATCCACACCGTTGATAATATACTCCTTCGGAAACTCGAATACTGCCATACCACCTTCAAGAAGATCTGCACGGTCTGCTCTGCTGTCTGTAATGACTATTTTGCCATCGTTTTCGGAAGTTGACAAAAGTCCTCCGTCCGTAAGCTGACGTCCGTCATGCGCATCCTCTACCGCTGTTATGTAATCATCCGTTCCGGTCACATCCCATGTATATTCCGCACCGGTTGCTAACATATTATAATCGCTGTATTTTTGTTTATCATCATCACTGAACAGATTGTCGGAAAGTATAACGGGTTTCTTTTTGTATTCAATATTTTCTATTACATCTGAAAGTCCCGTATATTCCTCCATATTACTTTTATTTCCCGACAAATAAATGCTTGAAGCCGTTTCTTCAGCTTCTTTAAATACTTTTTTTGACTCCTCCGTCATCATATCCGTATCTGCCATTTTGGCAATTCTGATATTTCTCAACAGTTTCTGCTCCGCATCGGATGCATTATGCAAGACAATCCGAGGTATTGAATCAGTATACAGCATCATGGGTGTCGGCGATATTTCCGCCGTAACCATACCGTTTTCCGCCTGTAAATACCCCATTGCACCATCTGCCGATATTGTCTTGACAGCGGTATCATTCCCTACATTAATACCTATATTTTTGCTCTCACGCTTTGCATTCCATACTGCCGTAATGTATCGGCTGCCGTCATAAAATACATATCCGTATTCAGGATATTTGGTATTTCCCAGTTTTTCTACATATCGGCAATCTTTTAATACATTTGCTAAGTTATAAAATCCGTAATAAGATTTTTTTGCGTTTCCGTACCAGTCAAACAAGCCGAAATGGTGTTCGCCGCATCCGTTATACACTCCCGAGTCCTGTGCATTATATACATACATTTCATATATATTGTTTGCTGCGGATAAAAGGTAGGCACGGCTGATATAGTCACGCTGCATATCCTCGCTTATCGGATTTGAATATTCACCTCCGCTGTAAGTTGTCCAGCCAAATTCCGTAAACACCATAGGCTTTTCGCCGTCTCCGTATTCAGACATAACGTTTCTTACTTTACCTATCTTATCCTCCAGAATTTCCGGTACTCCAAATTCACACTGCGGCATATTACCGTCTGATTTTCCGCAGTAGGCATGCAGATCAAAGGCATCAAAATAACTTTTTATATCCGAATTGAACTTATAAAAGCTGTCTAACCATTTTATCGGCGACATATTCGGAGATGATGTTTCTTCCTCCAAATTTCCTGTTGTACCGTTAAGCGATGGCTCATACAGAACATTTTGCTTATTTTTATCCTTTATCATCTCGTAATTATTCTTTATTCTGTTATGATAAGCTTCTATACTCAATGCATTCTGCGTAAGATTAGGCTCATTTGATGATGAAAAATTAAACACTCTCATATTATTGTGTTCATTTATTTCATCTTCGGTAATCTCATAGTTCAAAAGCTGTGCTCCCAATCCCCTGCTTTTGAGCATTTGCAGATAGTCCTCCTCACCCATCCATAATCTTACTTTTTGCACCGCCTCTATTTCGGTAATAGCATTTAGAGTTTCTATATAATTATCCTTTATATATCCCGAATGATTAATCTCAAAGCCTCCGTCACATGGATTTGCATTTACGCAGAACATATTTCCTATTTTATCATTATTCAGCGTCTTGGGAGTTGTTATTTCAACGCTTTGTGTTATAGGCTGTTCAATGCCTTCGGGACTATATGCCGCAATAGCTATATAATATGTATTCTCCGGTTCCAAATCGGTATACAGTGCAAATTTATTTTTAAACTCGTCTGATGAGGGTTCATAAATTGTTTTAGGCGTTAAGCTGTCACAAACGGTAAACGGTTTATCTTCAATATATAGTGCGTATTTTGAAGCATTATATGTGCTGTTTGTCCAGTCAACATATGCCGAAAAATAATTTTTAACCCTTGCACCGAATGGTATAGCTTCCGAAGAATTTGTTATCTCCATGCCAAAGAATTCTATTTCGCTTACAGCCATACCTCCCGCATCTCTGCCCTTATGCATAATAACCTTTGCATACTTTGCACTAATCTCTGCCAAACCGTACATTTCGGTACAGGTTTGACCGTTTGTGTTCTGTGATGATTTATTCGGAAAATATCCTGCATGGAAATAATGTATTCCGTCCGGACTGACTCTGAGTTCCGCACCGTCCATATAGCTTTCCGTATTTGTCAGAGAATATATATTGGCTGTCAAAGAGGTTATATTGCTGTCAAATTTATATACCGCTTCAACGTACTCCTCCGCAGTAGATATATAGTCCTCTTTGTCACCGTTACTCAGACGATTGTTTTCGGGATCATTGCTGTAAAAGTCATATCCCGTCGGAAATGCTCCGGATTTATTATAATAATATGTGCCCGATACGCTTTCACTCTTTGGCATTTCACTTCCCAAAACAGCTATTTCTCCGATACGAATATTTTTTTTACCGCTGCGTTTATTAAAAACCAGTTTTATATACCTTGCACCCATGCTTGATGTCAAAACCGCATCGGTACGGCAATATCTGAATGCCAGTTCCTCATCATTTACACCTTTTCCGGCATATGTATAGTTTACACCGTCCGATGAAAGGCTTATTGTATAGTCTCCCAGTTCGGTATACAGATGCGAGTAACTCCACACACTTATTTGATTGATTTGATATGACTTTTTTAAGTCAAACATCACAGCAATGCTCTGTTCTTCATTCGTACTGTGAGTATATACGTCACCGCTGCCGATTTCCAAAGAACCGTCTGTCATTTTTTTGCACTGCACATCGGAGTTTATTACTTTTCTTGAATTCACGCTTCCATCATCTATCCACTTATATTCTGCCTGTGCGGAAATCAGACTGCCGTCTCCCTCAAATAAATCTCCCTGTGCATTACTGCTTAAAATACATTGTTCATCCGCAGCAGTAACGGGCATAATCTGAAACATATTCAGAAAAATTACCGCTACTGATATAATACATTTTAATTTGTTCATATCTTTATTCCTACTCTGTTTTTTCATACATAACATTCACCGTACGTTCTGCGTCCAGCCATGATACTTCCGCTCCTGCCAGTTCCGTCATGTATCTTATCGGTACCAATGTTCTTCCGTTTTTGATTATCGGCACATCCTCCATTTTAATCACAACCTTGGTATTATAATTATAAAGGTAAGGACTTCCGATTCGCACAGCATATGTTGTGTCATTTTTATAAATTCTTATAACGGACGTTACGGAATTATATCTTAATTCGCATCCCATAATCTCCAAAAGGCTTCTGAGAGGAATATAAGTTCTGTCGCGGATAATTTCCGGTCCCTGGTCCTCAAACTGTATCTCATTATGATTTACCACAACTTTAATATTATCCTGAGCATAGCAAGCTGATGTCAGTAACATCATGACAGCCATAGTAAACATTGCTTTTCTTATCATTACAATCCTCCCCTCCTCAATCGTAAATTATAATCACCTTGGGATCTGACCAAAAACTGCACACAAACAGCTTTGAATAATCACTTTCCGTATCGGTATAACCCTTTATATATGTATAGTCAGATTTTTCCAAAGTTCTGCTTTTTGAATCATATCTGTATACATACGGATACACATCCGAAAACACATACGCAAAATCTTTTTTCGACGCTACACTCCCCGGATCCATTTCGGAAAGCGCCACACGTCCGTTGTGATTATCATACACACTGCCGTATCGGTATCTTGATTCATAATAATTTTCCACCGGTATCTCCGACTGATTCAATGTGCGCTCGCTTTCATCGAAAATCTTTCGAGCAAATACCGGCTTACCCCAAAAATCATAATAATATATTATAAAATCACCCGGTGAAGCCATCAATTCCTCAAAATTCTCCTCGTTAAAATCAATGGTTGTAAGTGCGCCCTTAACATATCCCGTAACCCGATATTTTATCTCATCGTCATCATCAAGAACCGTTTCCGAGCGTGATACTGCCATCATCATTGTATTCTCTGTGCGATAGCTGTAACGATTTGAAAAATCAAAATCAAAGACGGCATATTCGGAATACGAATAATCCGTTCCGACGCTGTATGCGCTTACGGTGTAACGCTTATCTCCGACAATGTTGTAATTATTTATGTTTCTGCATGAATACATTTCATAATCATCTCTTTGGGTAGGAATAACAAATATTTTTGTTGTTTCTCCCATTCTGCTCATGTCCTTAAAATTGTTCGCCGCATTTTTGAACATTAAAAGGCTTCGCGGAGGAATATCATTTCTGAATCCGTTTTGCGGTTTTAAAGAATCCGTATAAGGTTCTGCCAAATCTATTGCGTTTATTTTCCCCTCGGAATTTATTTTAAACAATATCAGCTGACGGCATTCTCCGCCGTTATTTGCTGCAATTGCGGATATTGCCGCTGCCGCAGTCTTTACGGTACTTCCGTCGATTTTAAGTTTTTCCTCACATTCCATATATTTTCTGCTGTTGTTTTCGTCTATAACGTGGAGATACAGCGTATCGGTTTCGGATATACTTGCATTTATTATATATGCAGCAATAAATCCGTCCTTATAATCGGTGTTGCATCCCACAATATTGCCAAACACATTCAAATAAAATGTGGTGTCGGTTCCCGTCTTTACGCCCGACATATTTCCGCCGTCTTTATACTCATACTCTATGCCGTTAATCGATATACAACACCCCGACAAGTCTATCTGATCAACTTTACCGGTTACGATTTCATTGCTCACATACACGCAAACAACTTTTTTACCGCTTTTATTTGCGCTCTGTGCGACAGACAGTGCTGAAAATTTTCTTATTGTGCTCGGCGTTACTATATTCCCGTCCTTATCTTTTATAACCACATCCGCATCCTTATTATCAATCGAAAAATGCAGTGACGAATCATACATATCCGATATAGTAGACATACCGGCATTTCTGGATATTATGTTTACATAATCGTATATGTAAGCTGTTTCGTATTTTCCGTCGCTGTTGTTATCGACAAGGACCACATTACCCGTATTGGGAACAAAGCTGTTAAACGGAAATTCAACCGCCAATCCGTTATAATACCATGTGCAGGCATTTGATATTCTGAAAACTTTAAGTCGTTTTCCGTCCTGCATATACTTGTAGGTATTATTTTCAAAAGACACTATATTCTTATCTTCAATAACTACTCTGTCCGATTTATTTTTGTATTCCATATACAGAATTTCCGTATTGTCATCATCTCTGTAATAATACCTTACTTCACACGACAGAAATGTTTCTGCATATTTTCCGTCAACCTTGTATTTTACGTTATTTATGACGATTTCCGAATCATCGCCCATATAAAGACCTATTCCGTTTTCAAATGTATCGGAAACAATACCTTTTGACCTGTATATTTTAAATATCTTTTCAAGAACCACTGCTCCCGATTCCATATTGTATTTATCGCCTTTACCGGAGTGTTCTGTAATACCCGACTGCACAAAAAGCGTATTATACACCATATTAACCGCACCGTTTACAGTCAGCATACTGTTGTCCGACGTTACTCCGCTAAGCAGTCCCAATTCGGCGGCAGCTGATTCGGGAGTCTTTCCTCCGTCTTTATCGATAATAAAGCCATGTCCGGACAATCTTACAAGAATTGCTGCTGCTTCATCAAGTTTGATGTTGATTTCGGGATAACACCTGCCATCGGCTCCGTTCACAACTCCCATCATTTTGGCGGTAGCTATTGACTGTGCATATACTCCGTCTGACGGAACATCATCAAATATATATCCGCCCAAAGCACATTTGTCTTCTTCCGGCAGAGCCGAAAAAACGCCGTCAATAAAGCCTCCGCGGCTTATATAAGCATCGCTTTCCATATCCGCAACGGTCACTGTTTTGAAAAATCCCAACCGCTGAAGCATTTCCAGTTTATCGCCCGATGCTGCCGATACATAGCCTACTGATACACATATCAGCAGTACAGTCGCCAGAACTGTAATTAAAGTTAGTTTTTTAACTCTGTTCATATATACTCCTTTCCGCAGCTATATTACAGCTTTATCAAAGATGCCAGAATTTTTGCACATTCTGCACGTGTTGCAAATCTTTGCGGTGCAAAGCTGCCGTCCGGCATACCGCTTATTATACCGAGATTACGCATCGAATAAACCGCATCCCTCGCATATGGCGCTATGCCGTGGTCATCGGTAAATACGCTGTCTGTATCGGACTTGACAATCTTCTGAGTCTTTGCCGCACGAAAGGCTATCGCCGCAATATCCTGTCTTGTAATACTTAATCCGATTCCAAACTTCGTATCGTCTATTCCGTTGATTATCCCATTTTCATAAGCTGCTGCAACCGCGCTTGCATACCATGTGTTATTATCCGTATCCTCAAATCCGGTCGGCTGATTGGTACCCTTGATATTCAGCGCACGCACTATCATTACCACAAATTCTTCACGGCTGATATTCATATTCGGCTCAAATTTTCCGTTTCCTTTTCCCTGTATAATTCCCTTATTATATAATTCCAAAATGCTGTCCTTAGCCCAATGATCTTCCGGAACGTCATCAAAAACCATTTCCGGGCTGTTGTTTTCTTCCGGACCGATTACCGGCGGTGTAAATATTGTCTTTCCCGCCGACGATGATTTTCCTCCACCGCTGCCACCGCCGCCCGGCTCTGTGCGTTTTACGGTATTGGCTTTTCTGACTTCTTCATTATAAATATCAACAAGCTTGTCGGTGCTGTTTATTTCATCCAGTCTCAAGCTTACATTCTTTATAACCGAATCCTCTTTTTGAGCATCACATTTGCTCAGACCCTCCAAATATTCCCTGTTGTTCACAATCAGTGTTTTAAGCTCCTGCCAGTTTGAGATTTTTTTTATTTTCCTGATGATTGCATTATCGCATACCGCCTTTTTAAGCATTTCTGCATCTTTAATATTTTTTACGGCATTACATACTTCGTCTTTTTCACTGTCCTCCAGCTTATTATACACTGTTATATACGGTGACATATTATCAAGTTCAATATATTGTGCATACTTTTCAATGCTTTCCCTTTTATTTTCGGAAGCGTTTATATACTGCACTGCCATCTCATGTCCGAATTTTTCCGAAATTTCATAACAGCTTATATAATGTCCATTTATTATAATTTCCGCAATATTATCAATATAGCTTTGATTATCATACATTTTGTTCAGATTTTCATACAGTTCTCCGTCGGATACAAATATATCGGGATATTTGCGTATAAGTTCTGCCAGCGACGCACTGTCCGAACCGTTTGCTGCTTTAATTATTTTATTTTCCAAATCCTCCTCGGCATTTATGCAAAGAAAATAGCCCGTTTCCTCTGTTCCGTCCGGAAGAATTATTCTGTAATTATGACGACCTGTTGATATAGGCAGGTGAATATTAAATTGATAATTTCCGTTTTCGTCCGGTGTACACTGTGTAATATTATCAATCGACTTCCTCAGCGTTTTTGCCGTTGCTTCAACAGTGTCACTTGTGTTCTTTCCGCACTTATATACCTCCAGCATGACATCATGCATATAACGGCGTTTATTCATTTCAATTTTTCCCGATACCGTAAGAGTACTTGAACCGCCGTCAAAAACAACGCTCTTATTACCGTCTCCACCGCCTGTCGGCTGCGGTTTATTGTCATATGCTATACTTTCCGTAAGCCCTTTCATTTCTTTCAGGTTGCTCACAAGAAAAGTGATTATTCTGTAATCGTCGCTTATTTCTGCCGGAATATTCATAAAAGACGCTTTTGCCCGCGCTGCTCCCTCCGCAGGAATCTGCACTATATTAAAGGTAATATCCGCCAACTCATTTTTGGGAGTGAGCAGTTCGCTCACAAGTGTAACTTCCGCATTGTCATACGTATAATTCTTTATATCCGCTTCGACATTAATAAGCGCTTTTCCTGCAAGATTTCTGATTCTTCTCCCCGAAACATCTGTGTATCTTATTGACTTAATATTAAATTCCGGAATTGCCACATACGGACCTTCCATGCCTAAAATCACAATTTCATTGAGCATTATCTGCTTTGCGGTATGAGCTTTCACAATGGTAACTCTTATGTACCTTGCTTTGTTTACCATACATTCCATAGTCATACCATAATGTTCGGAAGACAGCGGAGGTTCCGTGTTCGGATTATTGAATTTACCGAGAAAAGTATAATTTTTACCGTCACAGCTGCCTTCAAGCAGCACACATTCCACATTTCTGTACACTTTTTGCGGCGAAATAATCCCCCATAAATCAACACGGTTTACATAGTATTCTTTTTTTAAATCAAATACACATACCGCATTTTTCGCATATCCGGTAAGCCACTGTGTCGACAGTGCGGAGGAGCCTTCATTCGAAGCACATCCGCCGTTTAAAAGCGCTTGTTTTCCATCAGCAGCAACCAGTTCCGAATCCGTGTAATCACTGTCCCACGTATATGTTGAACGCGTTTCAGCTGCTCCGTATTCTTTATATAAGTAACTGTCGTTTGCTGACGACAGGTTGTTTCCGCTTAAAATTTCTGTCTGATATGTATATGATAAATTTTTATAAAATCCTGTTAAATCTTTCATCAATTCATCATAGCTTTTATCAGATGTTTTCAGTTCCTCTGCTTTTTTCCGAATGCTTTCCGCAGAATTTGTGATATCACCCGGAATATTCTCCAGAAGACTTAATTTTCTGTTAAATTCCTCTTTTTTATTAACGCCTGTCAATACCAGCTCATTAAGCACAAATGCGCTTGCATCTGCCGCTTTCTTTACTGTGATTTTAACATATCTTCCTTTCAGCGGTCTGCTGAAATTTAAAGAATGATTAACAGTCACAGCCATTTGAGTAAAGCTGTCTGACAGCGGTAAAATGTATTTTTTATTTTCATAGCTGCCCTCATATACAAATTCATTTCCGTCGGAGCTTGTATAAACATCATAGCTGCTGATATTTTTATAGTCAGAACCGTTCTTCTTGGAATGTTGTGCCCATAAATTCACACCGCTTATTGAATGTTCTTCATTTAAATCTATCAATAATTCGGCAGTCTCTGAATTTTCAACGCAGCCGTCTCCTGCCGATTCAATATTTCCGTCAAGCAATTTTTTGCCGTCCGACACACCTATTATTGATATTTCCTTGTCTGCAACAGGATATTGCTGATAATACCGGCAGTCGTTTTTTGTAAATTTATTGCCGCTTATTATATATTCATCATATAGCTGCTGCATGGAATCCGATTTATTATTCAGATTTTTTGCAACATTTCCGTAATTGTAGCTTTTATCGCTATTGTAATAAGCCTCCTCAGCATTTCTAATCTCCTCATCCAAATTGGCTATATCTGTTTCGGAGTAAAGAGCTCCGTTCATACCTTTTGCTTTTTCAATTGCCGAAAGCAAATCAACGTCCTTAACATTTCCTAAAATAACGATTTCACGAACACCCAGCGATGCATATCCCGTACGTTTTTTTATTGATACACGTACATATTTTGCAAGCTGCGGTGAAAACTGCGACGATGTCATTTTTCTTTCGGTCTGTGCGGTAGGGCTGGTTTCTTCATTCTGAACCTCGTCAGCCTTTACAAAATTTTTGCCGTCAATGCTCAGTTCCACGCTGAATCCGTCCATCATATAGCTTGCACTGAATGAATGCCAGACATCAACTCTTGTTACTGTCCGTATTCCGCCCAAATCAAACACAACATTAACACCGTTTTTTTCTGTTTCCGACCATGTTGTCGTGACAGGGAAAGTCACGCTGTCCTGCATAAGTTTCTCATAACCGCGACTCTCTTGATAGAACGCTTCCTTATCCGTTCCGTTTTCATAGTAGTAATTTACATCATCTGGTATTTTGGGGTATACTCCATATTCATTATAATCTTCTTCACTGAAAGTATTTCCCGATAAAACCGCTGTTTTTCCATCTTTTATAACTTCATAATTAAGATTGTTTTCTTCTGCCGACAACAGTAATTCGGAGGCAGAAAATGTTTGCTTTTCAATATCCTCAGCAGCATCTGCGGTTTCAGAGTCTGTATCAGACTCTGAAATTGCAGCATTATCAACCGTTAAGTCAGATTTTATATCTAAATCCTGAGTGTCGGCATTCTCTGTCAAAACATATGCGTTGCTCTCCTCACCGATTTCATTTTCGGCGTATACTATCGGCAGAAGTTGTATAATTGTACATAATATCAAGATATATACGCTCGCTCTGAAATAATGTTTCATTTTCTCTCCTCCGAATTAATGAAAATAGTATTTATTTATCCGTATCGAACGGATTTGTAAAGTTTCTCTTTGAAAGCAGCGGCTTTGCGCTATCCATATCCCATACAAATGTTTTCAACTGATATGTATTGTCGGCATTTGCAGAGATATCAACATTGCTTTCAAATCTTTTTCCCGAATTTGCACTGACAGTGTCCGTCGACATATATGTGCTGACAAGCTTATCATTATTATCATAGACAGCGTTTATAACGCTCAGTGTCTTATCCTCGGCATTATTGTTAGCCACATCGGTCACAGCTTTAACATTTCCCTCAGAAATCATTTTAAGCTGATTTCCTTCTGCTGTCAAGTACTCGCTGTTTGCTACTGTCAGATTTGCCGTATTATATCCTACAACAAATATTTCATTTACTGAAACTGCTTTTGCATACTCAGGCTTTTTAAGAACGATTTTTACATAACGTGCATTTTCCGGCACAAAGTCTATGCTGACAGTCTGCAAACGAAAAGAGTTTGTACCCCAATACTCATCAAGAACATTGCTGTCGGGGTTTTTGCGGCGTGCAACGCTCTTATAGTTTACGCCGTCCGAGCTTACCAAAACCTGTGCCGAACCGAGTGCATAGTTAAAGCTTCCGTAATTATTCGCTCCGCCGTGTCTTGAACATATAACCACTTTGTTCACGGTTTTCACATTTTTAAGGTCATAAATAACTGCTGCCTGTGTTCCGGCGCTCATTCCCAACCGTGAATTATCAGCGCTGAAAACATCCTGTCTTGTGGAAAAATCAATATATCCGTTTGAGAGTAATTTTGCTTCGGAATCATTATTTATTACCGATGTGTCTGTCATATTGGCGTCATAGCTATAATCAGCTCCTGTGTCTGCAACGGCAGATGTACCGCAGAAAGTTTTAAAGAAATAATCGTCATCGGGATCACCTTTTGTATTTCCGGACAGAATAACCGATTTATTCTGTACCACAGCTGTCTTACATGCCTCCGACAATGCCTCATACGCGCTGTCCAACTGTGTTTCGGTCGGATTTTCCAACTGGTTTAAGGCTATTGCCTGCTGTATTCTTGTAGTAAGCAGTGACAGCTTATCTTGGTCAAGCAACGACTTATCTATTGATGAAACATCTCTTACAAGCTGTGCTAATCTTTCCGACTTTGAATTACCTATGATTACGACCTCACCAAGTCCCATATTATTAAATCCCTTTTGCTTTTTGAACGTTACCCTCACATATCTTGCGGGGGATGCGCTGAATTTTGCAGAATTTTTCACTACTTCCGATACTTTTGAATAATTCTTTGGCATAAAGAAATTTGAATAGTTTCTTGCCGTATCAACGGTCACAAAGTTTTCGCCGTCCGCGCTGACTTCAACAACAAATTCCTTGCAATTCTTTGTTCCCCATGTATAACCGTTTTCTTTTGTTTTAGTTCTGAGTGTCCAAAAATCAACCTGGCTTACATTATAAACGTCTTTCAAATCAAATGTTGCGGTGACAGGTGTTTCTTCGTCCAAGTCAGTCCAATTGCTTGAAATCATTGTATCACCCTTCTGTCCTGTCAGACCTCCGTTTGTAAGCTTATAGTTTCTCTTAACAACCACATCATTTTCTTTTAACGAATCTTCGTTTTTAGTCTGCGAATCTGCCGATGTCCATACATATTCCGCTCCGGTATGTACTTTTTCATACGAGCCGTATGATGCTATGTCCTCTGCGTCTTCGCTTGTGAAAGTATTATCCGAAAGGATACATTCGCTATATGTTTTGGGGAAGTCCAAAGCATATCCCAAATCTTCGGCAGCATAGCTGATGTCATCGGCATCTCCTTTTGCCATTGCATCTTCACCGGCATCAATATACTGCTTTATCAGCTCTGCGTCTGCTTTTGTATAATTTATCATATTAAGATTCTTTGCCTGTTCAATCTTCATACGCAGATTGGCATTTCTTTCAAGACCTGTTACAACCACTTCACGTATATTCATACAATTTGCACCGGCAAACTTATTTACCGAAAGCTTTATATACCTTGCATCGGTCGGTGCAATATCAAGATGCATTTTGTAATAGCTTATGGATGACGATGTATCGGGATTATTATATGTTCCCGATAAAGTGTAATTTGTTCCGTCCGTACTTGTTTCAACCGTATACGATGCTATTTTTTTATTTCCGTCCTGATTTGTCCACAAATCGAGTCCGTTAATTTTTCTTACATCCTTTAAATCAATGTATGCTACAACTCCCTTTGTCGATTCACCGTTCCAAGCTGTTCCTATTCCGTCTCTTGCTCCGTCAAAGAATACGTTTTTAACATCGCTTTGAAACTCATTAAACAGATATTCTTCATCGGTATTATCTGCATCATACCAATATTCCACATTTGTCGGAATTGTTGTATATTTACCCTTGTACTCGCCAATCTCTTGTGTTCCGAAACGATTTGGTGTATAAATAACCTTTTCGTATTCACTGTAATCTTCAGCTTTAATTGCTGTCGGGAATGCTGACAGCATCGCCATAGTACATAAAAACGCCGTAAATTTTGTTCCTTTCATCTTTCCTACCTCCTAAAATTAAAAATTTATTATAACAGTGTTTTTACCTTCTTTAAGGAATATTCTCTCATTTCCCTCAAAAGTTGCTGTAACACCTGATGGTACATATATTTCGAACTCTGCGCCGTTTTCCGTCTTCTCCCATGATACACTCAGATTCCCGCAGACAGTCCCCACTTTTCCGCATGCATACGTTAAATCATGCGGAATAAACGGTGAAATTTCAATATTTTCCGCACTTCGGCGGTGTATTCCCAAAATATATTCATAAAACCAGACTGCAAATCCTCCGAACATAAAATGACAATTTGAACGTGAATCCGTTTCCCAATGCTCTAAAAGAGTAGAATGTCCGTTTTTTATGAAAAATCCAAAACCCGGATAGTCTGTCTGATTGAGTATTTTGTATGCCTGTTCGCCGTAACCGTAATCGGTAAGAACCTCAAACAGATAACGAGTACCTATAATTCCCGTATCTAAATGGTTGTTTTTTAAGCTTATATCCTCCGAAATCCGTTTTACTGCTGCCGGTGCACCGTCAGCATCGCAAATTCCGAATTTTACAGCCAAAATATTTGGTGTTTGCCGATATTCCTCACATTTGGGCGAACGATATATCTGCTTTTCTTTATCATAATACACTTCATTAATTTTTCGTTTTATTGCATTTTCCAAATCAGTAAAGTATTTTACATCCTCGGACATATGCAGTTCCTGTGCGAAAAATGCCATTATTTTAGACATATATGAAAAATACATGGTAGAAATTATACCGCTTCCCTCTTTTTCGGGACGTTCTTCCGCTCCATTTTCGTTACCGCACGGAAAAAGCCAGTCACCCAAACCGCGATCAATAATATGGTTCTCGGATTTATATAAAAGATAATCCATATATTTTTTCATAGAATTATATTTTGCCCTTGCCGTACTTATATCGCCGTATAATTTATAAATATTGTACGGAACTATTATAAACGCGGCATCCCATGCCGGCACGGGGCCTCTCAGATCAAGCCAGCCGTAATTCACATATTCCATTCCCCAGCCGATTGTCGGTGCAATTTTAGGCAATTCTCCGGTATAACTTTGAGAATCCTCCATATCGTCCGTGAATTTTTCGAAAATGCTTTTTGCATTAAAAGTATTCATTGCAAATTCGCTTATCAGCTGTGTATCTCCAGTCCAGCCGTTTTTTTCATACACCGGAGTATCAGTCATTATTCCGTGCAGATTTTCCTGATATGTAGTTGCCGCCGCATTGTAAATCCGGTTCAGCATTTCATTTGAACAGCAGAATTCCCCTGTCCGTTCAACGGCATTATTGGTCTGTACGGCTTTTATCCTCGTATCAATTGATGCTCCTTTTATCACAACATATCTGAATCCCTTGTATGACAGTAACGGTTTCAAAATCTGTTCTTTTCCGTTTCCGATAAAAGTATCTCTTTGAAGAACTCCTTTAATATGGTCTGATACCAACGGCTTAAATCCGTCAAAGTTTTCATAATACGACACTTCAATCTCCTGATTAGCATATGTTCTGCATATAACCTCCGCATATCCTGTATATTCTGTGCCGAAATCATATACATACATTTGCTCACCGCACTGTTTTTTCATTATCGGACTGCATTTTTTTACCGCTCTTACAGGCGGCACATACTCTGCCTGCAAAATCCCGCGCGGCGGTCTTGCCGGGACTGCCGCCTTATATTCCGTACAAAAATTACAATCATGCACTTCGCCCATATAAAAGCAATCCTTTAAGATATGCGATGGGCCCGCCTCCCAGCTTTCATCGGAAACAATCAGTTTTTTACTGCCGTCTTCAAAATTAATTTCTATCTGCGAAATCAATTTTCGTTCATCACGCCACGGTGCCATGTGCCACCTCCACACACACCATGTATCCATATCGTAGAATCCTCTGCCCAATATTACGGTTATCTCATTTTCGCCGCAATTCAGATATTGCGTTATATCAAATTCGTTATAGAAAACTCTTTTATCGTAATTTGTTAACGACGGACCTATGAAACCTTCGGGTACAAAGTCTGTTCCGTTTATTTTCCCCGTATAACATCCCAGACCGGAAATATAAAGCTTTGCACTTTTTATTGACCCGTCAATCCGAAAATGCTTTTTGAATATCGGAGCATTTTCAAATTTTTCCGCCGCACAAATCCATTTAGCAAAAAAATTCATTTTTTTATCCTTTTACTCCCGTCATAGTTATACCCTCCATCATATACCGCTGGAGAAATATAAACACCAACATTGGAGGAATAATCGTAAACAACAACATAATCATATATTTATCCATCGACATTCCTGCCGACTTTATTTTAAATATCTCTACCGCAACCGTAAATTTGTTTGTATCTTTTAAAACCAGGTACGGCCAAAAGAATGACTCCCATGAACCGTTAAGTGAAAATATGGTTACAACCATAATTATCGGCTTACTTAACGGCACTATAATTTTTGAGAATATATTCAAGTCACTGCATCCGTCAAGCCTTGCCGCTTCAACGTAAGACGACGGAATAGAATCGAAGAAATTCTTAAACAGCATTACATTGAACGCATTTGCTCCTGCCATCATCCACATAGGAAAATACGTATTAAGCGTGTTAAACTTAAAAATCGGAAATTCTATAAATGTCATAAACAAAGGTACCGTACTCATTGAAGAAGGCATCATCAGTGTCCACAGCACCAATGTGTAAAAAAGCGTTGCACCCTTTGGTTTCAGCCTTGATATAACATAACCCGATAATCCGTTAATCACGACACAGCTTATAAGTTCACCTAACGCCATAACGACCGTATTCTTATAGAACATTCCCATTTTATAGTTTTTCCACACTTCACCAAGCTTTTCCGGATGGAATGAGTGCGGAATAATTGTAGGCGGAACACTCAAAAACTCATTCATATCTTTAAAACTGGACAAAAACACCCATATCGTGGGAAGCAGGCAAATTGCCGCGCATAACGCCACAAAGGCTACCATTATCCAATATCCTATACGGATATGTCTGTTTTTAAAGTCTATTGACATTAAAAGTCCGCTGTTTTTTTCGTCAAACCGTTTCATTCTGCTACCTACTCTCCTATTTTTTTGTCAGCCATAAAATAGAATATCGTTATTCCTATCAAAAGGAAAAATGTTATTACACCCAACGCCAATGCTCTCTCCGGCTGGAAATATGTAAATGCGTAATTGTAAATTTGAAGGCTGAGCGACACGGAAGCATTGTCCGGGCCGCCGCCTGTCATTGTCATAGGCTCCACCATTACCTGGAAAACGCCTATAATCTGCCTTATAAGCAAGAGCAGCATTACCGGCAAAATATGAGGTAATGTTATAGTTATAAATCGTCTGAATAATCCTCCGCCGTCTATTCTTACCGCTTCATACAGTTCTTGATTTATTCCTTGCAGTGTTGCAAGATACATAATCATGGTAGATCCGCAGCCTCGCCATGTCATTGATACGATAATCAGCGGAATGGTCATTTTCTGATTTTGAAGCCATGCCGAGGGCGCTATTCCAAACTTGCCGATAATCATATTCAGAAATCCTCCGTCGCCTGCCTGGTACATAAAATACCATATAAGCGACGCCGCTATTGACGGAACGATTACCGGTAAATATATCGAAAACTTTAAAAAGTTTTTGCCATGTACAATTTCGTTTATCATCACTGCCAGAATGACCGGTGGAAAGAAGCCTATTATTAATGACCAAATTACATACGAGGCGGTATTTTTTAACGTTTTCAAAAATAACGTGTCAAAAAGTACATCCTTATAATTCTGTAAGCCGGTAAATTCAACCGGCTTGTAATTCTGTAATTTGAAGAATGATAAGAATGTTCCTACACCTATCGGTCTCCATACCATGAAATAGAACAGCAGCACGCTCGGCAGAATTATTATCCATTGTTTCCAGTTAATTTTTATCGTTTTAATCACGGATTTATGAGTTTCTTTAAGCTTCATTTCCGTTTAACACTCCTTGCTCTGACATTTATCTGACCTCACTGCCAAGTCAGTTGATTTTATCAAGATAATTCTTTTGAAAATCGCTGTTGGCATTTTTTATAAGTTCGGCAGGATCTGCGTTTTTATCCGTAAGAACGGACTGTATGCAAGCATCAAGTATTTTATATAATTCCTGACTGTTCATCGGTTCCTCTGCCTTAGACGTTACATTATCATTATCCTCATACTGTTCTACAAGTCTTCTGTCTATATTTGCATACTTTTCAACGAGCTTGCTTTTTGCTTTCTTGGATTCTGCATTGCCCCAATCGCTTACTGATTTTATTCCGACAATTTTACCTTCCTGCTGTCTAAGCCTATAGCCGTCCTCTGTAACCTTTAATATTTCTTCGTTTACAAACGGTGTTACACCTATATTTTCCAGCCATTTAAGACCTGCTCCAATCTGTTCCTTTGTCGAATTTGCATTGAACATATAGCACATTCCGCCCGTAAGAGCATATCGGCCGGCAGGTCCGGCAGGCATCGGCGCTATTGAATATCTGTCAATAGGCATTGAATATGTTTCAACCAACGCATCATCAACCGGAGCGCTGAAATACATTGCCGCCTGATCTGTTGCAAAGCATTTTTGCATTTCGGGAATATCTACAAAAGCATTGTCCGGCAAAACATTGTACTTCCACTTCAAATCCTTTACATATTGCAAAGCCGCTATAGCTTCGGGGCTGTCAAAAGTCGCAGTCCATCTTCCATCGCTGTCCTGTTCCATAAACTTCGTTCCGTAGCTCCATGCAATATTCATAAAATGCCAGCCGCCGCAGTTATTGATTGTCGGCAAAATCAGACCTGCCTTTCCTGTTTTTTCCTTAATGATTGATGCTGTCTTGGCAAGCTCCTCATATGTTTTAGGGAAAACCGGAACTCCGTTTTCATCAGTCAGTCCGGCATCTTTAAAAAGTTTTGTATTACACGTTAATCCCATAACGTATATTCCGCAAGGCATTCCGTATATCTTACCATCCTTTTCAACCAAATCTTTCATAGTCGGTGTCAACCAATCATAAAATCCTGCTTCTTTCATTTCATCGGTTATTTCCGCACAATATCCGGCATTAATGATTTTCTTTATTTCTGTAAGGTATGTACTGTATAAAGTCGGCAGCTGTCCGCTGCTTGCTTTTGGTACAAATGAATTTGTATCATATGTCCATTCGTCGGGTTCAATTTTAATATCGGGATATTTTTCATTAAGCTTTGATACATATCCCTCCATCTGAGCCTTTCTTTCCGGCTGATTATCACTCGGCCAGCCGCCGACAGATATAACTGTCTTTCCGCTGTCATCTGCCTGTTCTTTCTGACCGCACGCCGCCAAACACATTGATACTGTCGCTGCACTGAGCAGCACGCAAATTATTTTTTTTAACATTATCTTCCCTCCTGATTATTTAGTAAATATGTATTAAAAAAACATCTATAATTATTATAAATTATAGATGTTTAACAATCAATACAACAAAAATGCTTTTTGTTATAAAATTCTGCTATATTTATTTCATCTTTTTAATTCTTACAAATGCCGTCACACCTCCACCCTCACTGTGCAAATAACTGATGCCATATTGCTGCCCGCAATACATCTGTATTCTTGTATTAACGTTTTTGATTCCGTAACCGCTATAATTTTTGTTATTTATATTTTCCGTGTCAAATCCCTTGCCGTTGTCTGATATTTTGAATACAATATCACCGTTCTCATCAGAATATCCGACAATTTTTATGATTCCTCCACTGTCTATATTATCAAAACCATGTTTCACACAATTTTCCACTATCGGCTGAAGAATAATCTTCGGTGTCTTGTACTCCAAAATTTCATCGTCTATCTGATACATGACATCAAACAGTTCTTTAAACCTCATTTGTTCTATTGTGATATAACATTCTACGTGTTTAAGTTCCTCTCTTATACTAATAATTGTTTCGCCTCTGCTCAGACTTATACGAAAAAAAGTAGATACGGCATAAATCATTTCAGCAATATAATTTTGACCGTTAATTTTTGCCAGCCAGTGTATTCCATCCATAGCGTTGTATATGAAATGTGAATTAATCTGTGATTGCAGAGCTTTTATTTCCGTAATCCGCTGACGTTCCTTCTCCTCGTTGTTTTTTCTGATAAGCTCCTCAATTTCCTCCGCCATGGAATGAAAGCTCATCTCTAATTCTGCGATTTCACTGTATGTATCCAGATCCGGTACAATCTGATTTTTAGCAAAAACGTGCATTTTTTGTTTCAGACTGTTTATGGAGGATACAAGAGAATATGACACCGCAACCGCCAAAAGCACCCCCATGCATATGGTTATCATCATTGTGTATACCAAATCCTTTTGCAGCGACATGATACTGTTATACAAATCCTTATATGACAAAATTCCAAGTACCTGCCATTTTTCATTATTGGACTTATGCGGATTGATTGTTTTCAAGCAATAAACATATTCATTAAGCGCTTCGAATTTATTTAGGCTGTCCATTTTGTCCGGAAGCAAGTATTTATATCCTATTTTGTCCTTGTCTTTATTCGAAATAATAATGTCATTGTACAAAACGGAAAATGTGCAATCCCCCGATGCAAGATTTTCGTATGCCTCGGAAATGCAGCTTTCATCTACAAAAAAATATATATTTCCCAGATTGACCGATGTATTGAAATTGGTAACTTTTTGGGCGAATACTATATATTTTCTACCGTCTGCCCCCGTTATGATCTTATCATATACCGAAAGTCCCGAGGATTTTAACCCGTTTTTAAACTCATCGGAAATATCTCCGTCTATTTCATTTAAGCAGTATATCATTCCGCTCGAAAGTTCAAGCCTTAATCCGGAAATCGTTTTATTTCCGACAACATCTTTGCTTATACATTCGCCGATTAAACGCTGTTTTTTCTCCGCCGGAATTTTATCACGGTTAACCGAATACAATGCGGAATCCTGTGCAATTACCGCATAGCAGCGGTTTATATCATTAATCTTTTTTTCAAGTCCCTCCTGAATATTAAGATATACACTATCAAGGTAGCTGTCAAGATACCTTGAAAATACAACATCCCTCATAAACACATTGGTAAAAAAATATATAAATACTGCCGATACAAGAACAGAAAATAAAATCATAATAAATATTTTTGTACCTATTTTTCTGTGTCTTTTCATGGTGGCCCCCATTTCATCGTATGTATTCCGGTGCTTCGTATTTTCCGGCTAATTGCTGTTTTCCTGCTCATACTGACGCGGTGTCATTCCGGTGTACTTCTTAAAAATACTGCTGAAATAAGCCGGCACTCCGTAACCCACCATACTGCTTATCTCATAAACCTTGTATTTACCGCTTTTTATAAGCATTTTTGCTGTTTCAACACGATATTCAGTTAAATACTGATTAAATGTTTTTCCTGTTTCCTCTTTAAAAATATGCATAAGGTATGACGGGCTTATGAATATTTTTTCTGCAACCATTTCTACTGTAATATCGTCGGAATATTGTTTTTTGATAATTTTCTTTGCCTCTTTTACTTTTCGGCTGCACTGATTATCATTATCAAACATTGCTGCATTTAAGTCCGAAACTGCTTGAATATAGGCTGTTTTGACCTCAGCCAAACCTCTGTAATTGTCGGAAATGCCTATCACCGCGAAATTATTCATTATATCATGAAATTGATTTTTCACATCATTCAGAAAAATCGGAAAATCGCTTTCACTTTTTTTGCTGTTTTCAACAATTGCAGTTATATTATTTTCCCCCATACGGCACGGTATAATTAAAATATCACCATGCGCGGCCGCCGAAGAATACATTACCTGTTCCAATTTTTCATAAGGTATACATTCTCCGCCGATATAAATGCTTATAACCTTATATTCACCCTGCGGAAAAACGATTTCATAAAATTCAAGTCTTCCCTCTATATATTCCTTACTTAATGTATCTCCGTTCAAAAGTTTTTTTAAAAACTCATTTCGCAATTCCGGCATCTGATCATACATATGTTTAATAATATTATTTGCTTTTCTTTCGGTAGCTATTTCCCGTCCCAGGGCATTTAGAGTACTTATAAGTTCGCTTTCATTCACGGGTTTTAGCATATAAGCGCTTACGCCGTTTTCTATTGCACCTTTTGCATAGCTGAATTCATCATATGCCGACAGCATAACAATCTTTGCCGAAAAACCCTCTGTAAGCCGCAGACGTCTGACCATTTCTATGCCATCTTGTCTTTTCATTCTGACATCTGTAATAATAATGTCCGGTTTAAGCTGCATATACTTGTCATAGCCTTCAATACCGTTTGCACCCTCTCCTATGACCGTAAATCCGTTGCTTTCCCAGTCTATCGTATTTTTAAGCCCTTCTCTGACAAGATATTCGTCGTCAACTATCATTATCGTATACATTTGTTTCTCCCCCCTGAAAGCGATTTTCTTCTATGTAGCTGTTCATCTCCCCTGACAGTTTCGACATCATTTTCGCTATTCTGTTAACAAAAATTCTGACCGCAATACTACACATTACTGCAAAAACCAAAATCGATACAACCATAATAATCCTATATTTACGTATATTTTCAATCAGTCCTGTCAACGGGATGTAGTAATTAATTTTTATTCCACAGTCAAGTTCATCTCCTACAATCATTATGTTATCCGTAATTTTATATTCTCTTTCTGCGTTACCGTACTTGTCATATTTTTTTTCGCCGTCACCGGTAACGGATAGGATTTTTCCGTTCTTTTCTATAACAGCCGCAGCATCTTTCATAAATATATTATCTTTATATTTTTTACCGAAAAATCCTCCGCTTGAAATATCACAGATAAATGTTCCGTTTTTTTGAAAACATACAAAAAAGAGCTTTTCTCGGTCTAATATCTCCCATGCAGTTCCATCACCTGTTTTCGTTAATGAATTTAATATTAAATTAAAATAATTACTTAAATATGTATCCGATAAATACAAGTTTCCGTCAACCATCAATGCTGCGCCGTCTATTCTTGGACTGAATGATTTTGTCTCACGAAGCAATGCATTAACATTTAAATTTTTCCCCACACTGTCAAACACTCCGCTGCGATCCATATAAAGCGTGCATAAATACTCGGTATCTTTTATATCTCCCGCTATTCCGTCAGTTGCTTGAGCTGTAATATTCAATGTTTTATTTATATAATCATTTTTTATGGTGTCCGTATATTTAAAATCTGAAATCAAAAATAAAATAATAAAAACTGATATCATTGCCAAAGATATTGTGATGTTGAATTTAATCTTCATCTTTCTGAACATTATCTCAGCCTCCACAGCATATTTTGGTTTCATTATAACATGCCATATCTTAATTGTCAATCGTTTTAAAGAAAAAGTAGTGGTGTCCTCGTGTAGGTTTGTCAATGATGTGTTACAAAAATTTTCAAAAAATTTCACCGTCATCTAGAAAAGCTTTTATATAATCGGCAGGAGCTTTCCAGTCAAGCGGACGCATAGGAAGCTTGTTGCATTTATAGTTATGTACCTTTAGCTGTTTTGCAAAATCATCAAATGAATAAAATTTATGCTTTGCATAGAAGTATTCATTATCCTTTCGGTGAGAGCGTTCTACTGTACCATTGTGTCTGGGTGTAAACGGACGAATAAGTTTATGATGTATACCTTGTCTTTGCAATGCTTTTTCAAACATCGTTGGGGTTTGCTTGCCGGCAGAAAGCTTTTTGGTAAATTCCATACCATTATCTGTTTGTCCGCACCCCTCTCTTATTGACAGCTATATCAGGCTTATTTACCGTTACTGTGACATTTTATCACCGTCCGATAAATATCACTGGGTTATTCAGAACATCAAAAATTACATTGAATCAAATTACGATGAAAATATCACACTAAAAAATCTTTCCGGAACATATTTTATGAATGAAAAATATATAGGATCTCTTCGTATAATAAATATAGTAGTTATATGAAAATATACCTGAATACAATTGTTTTAACTTCTTCTTTTTTCATGCGATATGTCGGAATTTGATATAACTTTTCTTTCTTAAG
>JABLTK010067786.1_pt1 | contig 61108 bp, 50 predicted proteins | sample 7160131 | NCBI WGS metagenome assembly JABLTK01 (sample SAMN14651221, study PRJNA627086) | human gut metagenome | isolation source: feces | host: Homo sapiens | reverse complement strand
TAGACCACCGCGTTGGCCCACCACGGGTTCGGGGTCGCGCCGTTGGAACGCACGGCGTCGGGAAGGACGGAACGATTGAAATCAGTCATATCTTGTTTCCTTATTAAATCAAGTTCTTCATCAACGCGATGCTATGGATCCACGTTGCCTATATACGGGATGAATCAATGTTGCTTTTTCTTTTCCTTTTAGAGTTCCATCCATGAGTCGAACAAGCATGCTCATGCCCAGTTGACACAACTCTGCTGGCATTAAGGGAAATTCATCTATCCTCAGACGCTTGCCTATGGAATCTGTATATGTTCCCGCTGAAATCAGCGAAAGATCTTGAGGAATCTTCATTCCACGCTGCCGCGTCGCAGCAACAAGATTATTAAGGAACAATGGGCCGCCTTGAGTCACAATTGCTGTGTTCTCACTCGAGATGAACCTCTCAAGTAGGTTTTCGGCAGCATCGAAATCATCCTCGTCGGTAAACTCTTCATCTATATGAATCTTGTATCGCGCAGCAGCATCATGCATTGATGTCCTGAGCCGAATGAGGTAATTTGCACCTCCATTTCGTTCGTAATCAATCTCCTTCCCCCCTGCAAACAGAATTCTGCTGTGCCCATTACGACAAAGCGTTTGCATGATCATTTCACCCATTTCAATAAAATCGGTATCAATGCATGGCACATTTATTTCATTCATAGGATGTCCAATAGAAATGAGCGGAATACTTGAAAGCTGAGCTAATTCAATTCGGGGATCATTCATAGTCACATCCATAAGAGCGACACCATCCACCATCCCAGTATCGATGATAGAGCGAAGCTGCTCATCTCCTGTTTCCTCAGTCAACAGCAACGTTTCATAGCCAAGTTGCCTGGCCGCTTTGAGAAAATTTAGAAAATAAGCACAATAATTGGTATAGCTGGTGGAATCATGGACGGGCGAACTCAGCGCGACGAAATGAGTCTCACCACTCAACGGAGCTGGACCACCGTTTTTCGCCAAGTAACCAAGTTCCCGCGCAGCTTGCAATACCCTCCGACGGGTATTTGCCCCTATGGGACGTTTCCCTGTCATCACATAGGAAACCGTGCTTATGGAAACTCCTGCGAGAGCCGCCACGTCCTTGATTCCAGCCATTGTTATCCTTATTCGTTCACAGTAAAGCCTTGGCTCTTTCCTTGCTCAACGAGCTTGTCCTGCCAAGCCTTCACACCTTCCTTCATTGTGGTCTGTCCCGTGTAAGCCGCCCCGACAGTGTCGGTGAAAACGCTTCGCGCATAAACGTCATAGGGCAGAAATTCGAACTTAGATGTGACACGCTTCGCAGCCTCGGCGAATTCAGCATTGAACTTCTCACCGCCAAAATAATCCACCGTGTCTCCATCGGAGTTCACCATAGTAGTCTGGCTAAGGAATTTATCGTTAGACATGGTCTTCAAATCAGCAGGAAAACCGCCTTGGTCCACACGGGACATGATGGCATCAGAATTAGTGCTGGCAAATTCCATAAACTTGTACGCAGCATCCGCATTCTTGGATGACGACATCAGGGCAAGGGAGGAGCCGCCGTTCTCAGAACTTACCTTCTCGCCGGCGTTCCACGTTGGCATTTGAGCAATTCGCCACTTTCCAGCACCCTCCGAAGCATTGTTTAAAAACATGCCGGGAGCCCATGCAGCAGATATCACGCTCGCAAATTCTCCGGAACCAACTGAACGATACCAATCATCAGAACTATCTTTTGTCTTCGTTTCGATTAGTCCTTCATCAATCATCTTTTGCCAGAAGTCACAGAATTTCTGCACTCCTTTATCAGTAGTGAGTTTGACGGTAACCTTGGTGCCGTCTTTAGATGTGGAATATGGGTGTCCACCTGCTTGCCAGACCATTGCATTGAAGAATCCGGCGTTCCCTGGATCATTAGTAATATATGAACCAATCTGCTTAATCTTCTTTGCATCTTGATAGAACTCATCCCAAGTACTTGGCGGCTCAGAAATGCCAGCTTTGTCAAATACCTCTTTGTCATAGAAAAAAGCCATTGGTCCAGAGTCGACTGGCATACCATACATACCGCCATTGAAATTCACTGCATTCCAAGTACCTGGGGTGTAGAAATCCTTATATTTGGCAGTCCCATAGTCATTCAGATTTTTAAGAGAGCCCTTAATTGCATACTCAGGAATCGCAAAATATTCAATCATGGCTATATCCGGAATTCCACTGCCAGCTTCCAAAGCATTATTCAGAGCTTTGTATTCATCTTTACTACTACCGGCATTGGTAAATTTGATGACAATGTTAGGGTTTTTCTTCATGAAAACCTTAGCATTAGCTTTAAGATTGTTATCCCAAGCCCAAACATTAACAACCGTCTTACCGCTCCCATCGGAAGTTTCCGACTGAGTTGTTCCACACGCTGCCAATGGAACAACCATCGCCGCAGCACCGCAGAGAGCAATTATTTTTCCTAACGAGAACCTCATTGTTTCCCTTTCTTTCTATTGAGCAGCAGTGGCATGATCCTTGCTTTTGGCGCCCTTGCTTGTAGTTTGCATCTTAAAACCGAAGGATTATGACTGACAAATAATTTCGATGATTTCGACGATTTCAATAACCAAGGCACTCACCATAACAGACACGCGCGGCTGCATCACGCAACGGCCAACACAATTGATGATCCATTGTCTAAAGAACGAGAAAGTCACATTAGCGAATGCTCCACTGAGACCAACGGTAGCAGCCGCACCGCCACCGACAATGGCCCCTCAAGCGGCGCATACAAAACCCATGGAGGGGCACAGGTTACGGAGATATGCAATGACTCCCGGCCCATTAAACCTATAACGTAAATCAACAGCGATGTCGCCAAAAACAGCTCTGCTATATATTTCCATCAACAAATTGCCTGGAATATGTGCCAAATTGCAACCCCGGCGGTTCAGCTATCATGCGCTGAACCATCAACTTCGTAGGCCCTCACACGATACAGTCACGCGTGCCTGTTCTGGTGAGTGCCTTGATTATTGAAATCGTCGAAATCATCGAAATTATTTGTCAGTCATAATCCTTCGGTTTTAAGATGCAGACTACAAGCAAGGGCGCCAAAAGCAAGGATCATGCCACTGCCGTTCAATAGAAAGAAAGGAAAAAGAATACCATCGGGTGTCCTCGAAGGCATGAACCGTACCGCCCGATCATCGAAATCTGAATTTCTTCAGTCCAACGATCGGGGTGCGATTCATCAAGGCTCCACCGTGGAGTGAAAGTACAGGCGCGAAAGGGATGCTTTCCCATCCACACCTGTTTCACACTCGGAAATCTTTGCGCGGCAATCAAAAACAATCAAAAATGTCTCGAAGGAGAGAATGATGTCAGCAACGGAAGTTGTTGCCAATATGCCACTGCATTCGGCAACCGTGCGTGTCAATAAACACAAGGCGGATTGGCGTGGTTGGAAGTTTATGTGGCCGTTCGCGTTGGTGTTCGTGTTCGTGTTCGTGATCCCGATCCTGTACGCGGTCTACATCAGCTTCTTCCAGAAGCAGATGATCGGCGGCACGAAGTTCGTGGGAGTCAGCAATTACATTCGTCTGTTCCATGATCCGCAGTTCTGGGGTTCGGTATGGCGCGTGGCCCTGTTCACCATGGTGCAGGTTCCCATCATGCTGTTCCTGTCGGCGGCGATGGCTTTGGCCTTGGATTCCATGAAGCTGCACGGTGCGAAGTTCTTCCGCATCACCACGTTCCTGCCGTACGCGGTGCCGGCCGTGGTGTCGACCTTGGTGTGGGGCTTCATGTACGGCGCGAAATACGGTCTGGTCGGCTCCCTGAACGACTGGCTGGGCACGAACCTCGACGTGCTGAGCCCGAACGTGCTGCTCGCCGCGATCGGCAACATCGTGACCTGGGAGTTCACCGGCTACAACATGTTGATCTTCTACAGCTCGCTGTCCACGATCCCGCACTCGCTGTACGAGGCCGCCAGCATTGACGGCGCGAGCGAATGGCAGATCATCAGGTCCATCAAGCTGCCCGAATTGAAGGGATCGCTCGCGATCACGGTGATCTTCTCGATCATCGGCTCGTTCCAGCTGTTCAACGAGCCGAGCATCCTGCAGAACATGGTGCCGGGCAACTCGATCACCACGTATTACACGCCGAACATGTACGCGTACAACCTGTCCTTCGCGGGCAGCCAGTCGAACTACGCCGCTGCCCTGGCGATCACGATGGCCGTGATCACGATGGCGATCGCGTACGCGGTGCAGCTCAACAGCATGAAGGAGCAGATGAAGTAACGCCTTGGGGCGTACGTCATCCGCATGGGACATGGATTTTTCAAGGAGCATAACAATCATGAGCGATGCTGCGATGTCGACGGGGTATATGACTCCCCAAGGGCTTAAAGAGCAGGAACGGGCCGCAAGGAAGGCCGAGAGGGCGCGCTTGAAGCGCGTGGAAATGGATGAGAAGGCGGAACGCAAACGCGCGGCGAAGTCCGGTTTCGCGAACGTGTCGAACCCGAGGCGCAGCAAGCTGCTGACCTTGGTATGCGCGATCTTCGCGGTGTACTGCCTGTTCCCGTTCGTGTACCTGCTGGTCAACGCGACCAAGACGCAGGCCGACTTCACTTCGACGTTCGGGCTGGGCTTCGGCCACACGTTCGCCCTGTGGGACAACATCGTGACCGTGTTCACGTACCAGGACGGCATCTTCGGGCGCTGGCTGCTCAACACGCTCCTGTACGTGGTCGTGGGCGCCGGCGGCGCGACGCTGCTGGCCATCATGGGCGGCTACGCGCTGGCGAAGTTTCGTTTCCCGGGCCGCAAGGCCGTGTTCGCGGTCATCATCGGCGCGATCAGCGTGCCGGGCATCGCGTTGGCGGTCCCGCAGTTCCTGCTGTTCGCCAAGCTCAGCCTGACGAACACGCCGTGGGCCATGATCATCCCATCGTTGATCAGCCCGTTCGGCTTGTATCTGATGTGGATCTTCTCCGAGCAGGCGGTTCCGACGGAATTGCTCGAGGCCGCACGAGTCGATGGAGCTTCGGAGTTCCGCACGTTCTTCCAGGTGTCCCTGCCGCTGTTGGCTCCGGGCATCGTCACGACGGCCCTGTTCACGATCGTGGCGACGTGGAACAACTACTTCCTGCCGTTGATCATGCTGAAGGATTCGAACTGGTATCCGTTGACGATCGGTCTGAACCAGTGGAAGGACCAGGCGAGCACCGCTGGCGGCCAGGCGATCCAGAACCTGGTGATCACGGGCTCGTTGATCACGATCATCCCGCTGGTCATCGCGTTCCTGTGCCTGCAGAAGTACTGGCAGTCCGGCCTCTCCGCAGGCGCGGTCAAGGAATAATCAATTTCTACACCACAGCCGTGGAACGAAAAATATGGCCCATACAACAAGTATGGGCCATACGCATATACATGATCTGGCGGACCTTCCTCACAAATCACGATAGTTGTTCCCCATTGTGAGACACACTTCGGCTGCAAAGCTGAAGTAATTCAGATCCATATGGCCGAAGGTGCGGTCTCGATATGCGTAAAAACAGGAAGCTTTATGGCGGCACAGTTTAAAGTGCTGGCACGGGCACTCAGACAGAAACGGCGGTGAGACTGTATATGTTCGACGACATCCCAAGAAGGTGAACTAATCTTTCACTGAGAACTGTCGAAATCCAGAGCGCGCAAGATTTCGAAAACTACCACGCACTCCTGTTTAGTAATCTTTATTAACAATAAAAATTACATGACACGCTTGCATCGCGGCAAACTACAATATGTACCAGCCCCACACAGGAAAGCGAGGACACCGTGAGCGGCACTCAGACAAAGGCATCACCTTCCGATATTCGAATCAGCAATATCACCGCCGCATTCAAGCAACTATTCCCCGCAACGCAAATATCACGAGCCAACATCGGCAAACTCATCGGACTTTCACGCTTCACCACCAGCGAAGTGACCGGCGAAATGGTCGATAATCGCATTCTGCGCGAACTCGGACCAGACAATCGCGAGGGGCGTGGCAAACGTTCGCAAGTACTCGCCATCGACACTGATTTCTGGCGAATCGTTTCCATCGACCTGTCGAATACGAAACTCGCCAAAGGAGCGCTGGCGGATCTTTCCGGCAGAATCGTGGACCGCACCGAACTTCCTGCAGACAACGGTTGCAGCGTCGATGATGTAATCAGCCTGTGCAAACAGCTCATCGCCTCAACGCCACTGCCGATTCTCGGCATCGGCATCGCCGTGACTGGCATTGTGGAACCCGACGGCGTAGTGCGCAAATCCGTGCACTTAGAGTGGAACGAACTGCCGCTGAAAGCCGAGGTGGAAAACGCCACCGGAGTGCCCACACTGGTAGGCAACGACACCAACGCCGCGCTTGTAGCGGAACGATTCTTCGGCGACTGCTCCCCCAATTCCATGCTCATCTCCATCGGCCGAGGCGTCGGTGCCGCACTATGCCTCAACGACGTCATCATCGAAGGAAGCTCCTCCACGGCCGGCGAAATCGCGCATGTGGTGGTCGACCCAAATGGACCGACCTGCGAATGCGGCAAACGAGGCTGCCTTGAATCGTTGGTTTCCGACGACAGATTGCAAGAACGCATCGCGCAGGATCCCGCCTCACGTACGCGTATTCTCGCCGAAGCGGGCGCTCTGCTCGGTCGCGTCATGGCCATACCGGCCGGACTGCTGGATCTGCGTGACATTTCGATATACGGGGCGCCGGAAATCGTCAATGCTCAATTCATCGACGCAATGGAAGATGAAATCAGGCGCACCATGACCACGGATTATCAGAAAGCGCCGCAAATTCACCGTTGCAGGCAAGGCGAGGATCTCACATTACGAGGCCAGGCCACCATCGTAATCCGCACACTAGTTCCGACAATCCACGAACGTGGCTCCCTCATCGGCGACGCATAGCCCCGGCCACCGCTCACTGCTGCGGGTAGGAATCCTCAAAGAAGCGACGCTCGAGATGCACGATGGTGCGGAACACGTCGGCTTCCGAGCCATCCACCGACGCATATTCGTTGACGAGCGCGATCAGGCGGCCCGTCCAAGCACGAAAATGATCACCTTCATGCAAATCAACCCAGCCTTACCACGCCCCGCTCTGGATCGCTTTGCATAGCGCAGTCATAACGACCGCCGTTTCCAACGTACCGAACGCACCGCCGAAACGCAAGAAGCAGAACACTTCCATGACCGCCATGGCCTCCATGACCGCACGCTCAATCTTGGCGAATCATTGCACGAATTTGTTGAGACGGCGATCGTAGGTCAGGAGGCCGTTGAGCTCTTCTTCGACGTCGGAAACCTGCGTGTACACGTAGCCCGCCAATCCGCGTGATTCCAGCGATTCCGCCGAAGCAAGCACGGAACGGACGGCAGCGCGCCAATCCTCAATCGAATCGTATTCGCCATAACCGTAGGCTCGCGAAACCGCGGCATGATCAGCAACCAACTGCGCCAATCCCCCGAATTCCGAAATCATGAACGCACGAACGCCATGCTGCGCCACCGGCAACACCGCATAATGCGCGGCACGACAACGCCTCTTGTGCTTCTTCTCATATTCGGCCACATACCCGCGCAACGGCCCCTTATCAGGGTAGATTTCCAGCGGACGGAAGTAGTTGTGCACACTATGGAAGTCGCCGCAACGCTGGTCGTACCAACCGCTTGTAGCGTCAATCGGGCGCGTCGGGTCAAGCGCGTGAATGCGTTCCGCCGCATCACATGCGTTAAACTGTCCCCAACCCTCGTTGAAAAGCACCCACGCAACAATCGATGGGTGGCCGGCAAGCATGTGCACCATGGCATCGCAGGTGCGTGACCAATCACGGCGGTACGTCGAATCGTCTGCACCAAGCGCCGCGAAATGCTTCGCCGTGTCGTCGCGGTACTTGTTCCACGTGGCGCGCACGAGTGTTGGCTTGCGATTCGTGGTCCACGCGTTATATTCGCCGCCGCCCGACACCGCGTCCTGCCATACGAGCATGCCGAGGCGGTCGCAATGGTAGTACCAGCGTGCAGTCTCAATTTTGATATGCTTGCGCAGCATATTGAAGCCGGATTTCTTCATGGCGATTATGTCGTGAATCAGTGCTTCGTCGCTCGGCGCAGTCATCAAGCCGTCCGGCCAATACCCCTGGTCGAGCACACCCTTGAGGAACAGCGGTTTGCCGTTGAGATGGAATCGCGCAACACCCTTCAAATCAGGCTTGATTTCAACCGTGCGGAATGCGCAATACGAGCGCACAATATCCTGCTTTTCTTGCGATTTCGCAGCGCCAAATTCCAACGTCGCCGTCACGTCATACAAATACGGATCTTCAGGCGACCATAAGTGCTCGGCCCGCGTTGCGATTTCCGTACGCACCTTGCGCATGCCGGCCGCAAACCGCTCGTCCGCAACAATCGCGCCATCCGCAGGATCCGTTACAACGATACGCAGTTTGGCGTTCGGCTTGTCTCCGCCGATTTCCGCGCGAATGAACAGTCTGCCGTCCGCAGCGCCCTTCAGCGTGAGCGTCTGCATGTACGCCTCCGGCACGATCTCCATCCACACGCTCTGCCAAATGCCGCTTTGTGCGGTGTACCAAATACCCTCGCGCTCGATCTTCTGCTTGCCGCGCATCTGCGTGCCCGAATCGTTCGGATCATACACGCACAACGCCATCTCGAAATCATCATCGGGATCGACGAATGCCGAAATATCAACATCGAACGGCAGATAGCCCCCGACATGCACCCCTGCAAACTGCCCGTTGATAAAGCAGGCACACACGTAATCAACCGCTTCGAAATGCAGAATCAAACGATTTGCATCCCCGATCTGCCGAACCGCTTCCTCTCCCCCAAGCGTGACAGGGTGCACAATCGTGTGATACCAGATCATATTGTCGGGATAAATCGTTTGATGTACGCCGGAAAGCGCGGATTCCGGTGAAAAGGGCACGAGGATTTTTCCATCGAAGGTTTCAGGAATGGCCGCTTCCTTTACTGCCTGCACCGCTTCGTCACGGGTGAGTACAGTCGTGGATTTGCGCCATTTCGAGCCGTTGTCGCTTTCAGGAATGGATACGATCGCGTAATCCCAGAATCCGTTGAGCATAGTGTGATTGCTGCGCATCATGGTTGGGCGCGGATGTTCGTTCAGGATTGGCGTACGGCCGTTTTTCAGTTTGCGTTCGCCATCTTTCGTAGGACAGAACGCTTTGTGTGCCGCGTTGGAAGACAGCCATTCGCTGGCGATCTGCTCACCCCACGGCGTCCACAACTGCTGCAGCGGCTCCTGAGAACGCATTTTCGTAGGCGCGGCTTTCAGCACTCGCTTGACGTCCAACATAAGAGTCCTCCCTGCAGCATCGCATTTCCCTCAACTTCCTCATTGTAACGAGAGGAATGGCAAAGAGAAATAACGATTCACGGATTCAAAATCGATGCAATCTGGATTGCACCGTCAGATATAAAAAGCCGGTGCAAGAACTTCGTAAGTTCCCGCACCGGCAATTAAGCAAATCATCTGAAATATATCAGATGAATCAGCCTTCCAGCTTGGCCTTTTCAGCGGCAAGACGAGCCGCTTCAGCCTCACGACGAGCCTTCAGTTCGGAATCGAAGCGGGCAAGCTCCTCTTCAACGGCCTCCGGCGGGATCTTCGCGAAAATCGGATGCGGCTTCGGCACCGGAGCGCCAGCCACGATCGGCTCGGAAGCCCATGGATGCACGGTTTCACCCAGCTTGTAGTCGCCGGTGATGATCGGGTACATGAAGCCCGGCTTGTCGAGATCCTCAACCTCTTCCAAACGCGGCAGCGGTGAGAACGTGCCCGTGCCACCAAGAGCCTCCCACACCTTCTGCGCGGAATGCGGCAGGAACGGGGCCAGCAGGTGGTTCGCGTCAGACACGGCCTGGGCGGCAACGTGCAGCACGGTGCCGAGGCGAGCCGGATTGTCCTTGATCTTCCACGGTTCAGTGGCGGAAATGTACTTGTTGATGTCGCCGACCACGCGCATGGCTTCGCTCAACGCGTTCTTCTGACGATGGTTCTCGATCAGCGAACCGACCGTGTTGAACGCGGCCTTGGTTTCGCTCAGCAGAGCGCGATCCTCATCGGTCATTTCGTTCTCGTCAAGCGCCGGAATCTCACCGAAGTTCTTGTTCATCAGGTTGGCCACACGGTTGACGAGGTTGCCCCAGGAAGCGGCAAGCTCCTCGTTGTTGTGGCGCACGAACTCAGCCCATGTGAAGTCGGAATCGGAGCTTTCCGGACCGGCCACGGAAATGTAGTAGCGCACGGCGTCCACAGGGTAACGGGCGAGAATATCCTTCACATAAATGACAATGCCGCGGGAAGACGAGAACTTCTTGCCTTCCATGGTCATGAACTCAGAAGCCACAACCTGCTCCGGCATGTTCAACGGGCCAAGCTTACCTGTTTCGCCGCCCTTGGATCCCTGACCGTTATAGCCGAGCATTTCGGACGGCCAGATCTGGGAGTGGAACGTGATGTTGTCTTTGCCCATGAAGTAGTAGCCCGGAGTTTCCGGATCGTTCCACCATGCGCGCCACGCTTCCGGATCGCCCTTGCGGCGAGCCCATTCGATGGATGCCGACAGGTAGCCGATCACAGCATCGAACCACACGTACAGCTTCTTGTTCGGATTGTCGATCCAGCCGGCAACCGGAACGGGAATGCCCCAGTCGATGTCACGCGTGATGGCACGTGGCTTGACCTCCTTGAACAAACCGATGGAGAAGTTAATGACGTTGGTACGCCAACCTTCGCGAGTCTTCAGCCATGCGAGATTGGCTTCGGCGAGCGCCGGCAGATCGAGGAAGAAGTGTTCGGTTTCCTCAAAACGCGGGGTTTCGCCGTTGATCTTGGAAACGGGGTTGAGAAGCTCGTCTGGGTCGAGTTCGTTGCCGCAGGCGTCGCACTGGTCGCCGCGGGCGCCGTCTGCACCGCAGATCGGGCAGGTGCCTTCGATGTAACGATCAGGCAGGGTGCGGCCAGTGGACGGCGAGATGGCGACCTTCTGGGTGCCCTTGTAGATGTAGCCGTTGGCAAGACACTGCTTGAACAGTTCCTGCACCACCTGCTCGTGGTTGCCGGTGGTAGTGCGCGTGAACAGGTCATAGCTCAAGCCAAGATCGCACAGATCCTTGGCGATCACACGGTTGTAACGGTTGGCGAGCTCCTGTGCGCTGACACCTTCCTTGTCGGCTTCCACCAGAATCGGGGTGCCGTGCTCGTCGGTGCCAGACACCATCAGCACGTCATTGCCCTTCATGCGCTCGTAGCGCGCGTACACGTCGGAGGGCACGCCGAAGCCGGCGACGTGACCGATATGACGGGGGCCGTTAGCATACGGCCAAGCAACATTCACCAAAATATGACTCATGGTGCCTGATTATACAAACCGCCATATCCCGCATTTTCAATGTATTTCGGTAGTCGGATTTTTGTTGGAGGACTGACGTGCGATCGTTGATTTCGATTGTTTGAATATCTGCCGATTTATTCACATTGTTGCATTGCGCGACAATCATTTTCCACATATCCACAGATTTTCGGGGAAAGTGGCAAGGAAGGAATCGAATCCGCTACTGTACCGCCATGGACACTTCACCACCCCTTCTGGGCAACGACGACCTTCCGGGACCGATGTGCCTGAACCTGTTGGCCTCATCCGGCGCGCTATGCAAGCTCGACAGCGCGAACGCCTACTCAAGCCATGATTCGGCCACGTTATACGGGCGGGCATGCATCATCGCGACACTATTGCCAAGCCGTTCCGTGGCATGTGCGCGCACCGCCGCATGGGTCTGGCTGGGAGGCACGTTCCCCGACTCCATAGACATCATCGCGAAAGCCCACTATAGAACACTGCGATACGGTCGAAAAATCAACGTTTTCAACCGCGTCGCACCATCCGAGCACACCATTAAGGTCGGCCCAATCACCGTGACCACACCCGTTCGCACCGCATGTGATCTGGCGCTGAACTGCGTCCCCGAAACGGAATCGAAGGTTTCTGAAATCATCTGCATGCTTATGCAGGAATTTCATTTTCGTTCCAACGATTGCATGCAAATCATGGAAGATGCGAAGCATATTCGCAACGCTCCGCAGGCACGGAATTACATTCTTGCGATTGACGGCAGAGGTTACGAACACGGGAACCGTAAGGATTGCGAAGACCGTAAGAACCGTAAGGATGCCGAATATGTGCGCGGCGCATAGCAGGCATAAGGCGCACGGCAGGCGCAAAGCACCGCCATACCAGCCCAAGCCACGACCGAAACCGCTGATCGAGCCGCCATCTCCCCCGATTCTGTTGACGCCGCTGGTGGCATGCAGTCCCGGCACTGCGCAGGACGTGCTCTGGCATATCGCGGAATACGCGCCTCGACTGCGCAAATGGCTGATTGCTAATCCTTCCGCAACACCTGCGATGCTGGAATATCTTGCGCAAGTCGGCGGACCGGATGTGGCACGTTCCCTGCAAATACTGCTGGAATCGTTGGAATCGCGCGCATTAGATGCGATTGCACATGATGGCTAAAGTAACACAATCGCAAGTATGCAGCGGGCAATCGCGCGGTAAGCAATCGTATGGCAAGCGATCGCCAAACGGCAGACAATGCGAAAAGCTTACTCTTTCATGGCGAGAACCGTGTTGTAGACCTGCTTGCGATTGGCGAGCGAGCCGTCCGCAAGGGGGTGCTCGGCAATGACTTGCGAAATCGCGTCTTTGATGCGCAGATCGTCTTCCCGCGCACGGTCGATCGACAGTACCGCCAAGTCTTCTATGCTCAGCGACGCGGGGACCGCAGCATCGGCCTCTTCTTCGGAAGCGCCGGCGACGACCAACACCATTTCACCGCGCGGAGGCTCGTCAATCACGCTTTGGCGAATCTGCGCGATGGTTCCGCGGCGAATCTGCTCGAAATCCTTGGTAAGTTCGCGGCAAAGCGCCATCTTGCGGTTCGGACCGAACACGTCAAGCAGGTCGGCCATGGCATCGTCGATGCGATGCAAAGTCTCGTAAAACACAATGGTGCGGCGCTCCGAACGCAACGTGCGCAAGTATTGCACGCGTTCGGAATGCTTGCGCGGCAGGAATCCTTCATAACAGAAACGGTCGGTCGGCAAGCCTGACAGACACAGCGCGTCCAGTACGGCGGACGGGCCGGGGGCACAAGTGACGGGCAGGCCGCGTTCGATGGCGCGACGCACGATCGCCAAGCCCGGATCGTTGATGGTCGGCATACCCGCGTCGGACACGACCAGCACGGTTGCACCGGTTTCCACCTGGTCGAGCAGGCCATCGGACTTGTCTCGCTCGTTATGATCGTGGTAAGCCACCACGCGGCCGTTCACATGCACGCCGAGACGGTTGGCGAGCGCATAGAGACGGCGGGTGTCTTCGGCTGCGACGATGTCAGCGCGCTCCAGCAGCGCAATGAGGCGTGCGGATGCGTCGGCAGTATTGCCGATCGGCGTGGCCGCCAGCACGACCGTGCCTTGCGGAACGTTGGTTCCGCTCACGAGAGCGTCAAGTCCCGCATCGCCGTCTGCGTTTTCATCTTCACGTTCGCGCTTGTCTTCGCATTCGCGCTCATTCATGCGTTCCATGCCTTCAGCCTATCCAACGCAAAGGAAAATGAACGGCCTCCCACTTTCTGTTGCCCCAAAAAATGGGAGGCAGTTCAATTTGAAAATCTGCCCTTTTTCAATCGCGCGGCCACCAGGGCAAAATCTCCCAGTCGCACAACACAGCCACCCAAAACCAGCCGTCAAAAGAAACAAACGCCGACCGCAGTTGACACTTTGCGCCTGTTTGTGCAGATTTGCCACCCGTCGGACGTTACTAGGCGCTGCATTAGAGGGGCGCTGGTAGGCTGACATTGGTTCCGCAGGAGTGCGGAAGTTCAGGCCAACCGCCAAAGGCAGCCTGAACCATGTAATTTTAAACGTTTAGATGTAAGGTACTCACAGAGAGCATTCCATGGGAATTATCAACTTCTTCATTAACCTGCTCAAGGATCCACGCACCGCAATCGCCGGCTGGATTTCCATGGGCGTCGCCCCGACACTTGGTTTCATCTTCCTGATCGTGTTCGTCGAAACTGGCGTCGTGTTCTTCCCGTTCCTACCGGGCGACTCCCTACTGTTCGCCGCCGGCTTCTTCGCCGCGCCCGACGCCCAGACCGGCGTTTCCGCGCTGCCGCTGTTCGCGCTGCTGCCCGTGGTGTGGTGCGCTCCGATCATCGGCGACCAGTGCAACTACTGGATTGGCCACTTCTTCGGCCGTCGCATCATCGAATCCGGCAAAGTCAAGGCCATGACCCCCGAACGCCTCGCCAAAACCGAAAGCATGATCGAAAAATGGGGCCCGCTCGCCGTGTTTCTCGGCCGTTTCTTCCCGTTCATCCGCACGTTCATGCCGTTCATTTCCGGCATTTCCGGCATGCGTTGGAGCCGTTTCACCCCGTTCTCCGTACTCGGCGGCCTGTGCTGGTCCACCCTGTTCACGCTGCTCGGCTACTTCTTCGGCGGCATCCCGGCCGTACAAAAGCATTTCGAGCTGGTCATCATTGCGATTCTCGTGCTGTCGCTGATTCCTACGATCGTCGGCCTGCTCAAGGCTAAGTTCGGTAAGAAGAAAGCTTCTACCGAAACCGTAGAAGCCTGATCTTTCGTTCCTCTCCTTTTCTTGGTGAAAATGGCGTCTTTCGATCATTCGGAGGACGCCATTTTCGTACGCTTTTCATAGAAATCATGACAACACGCGACCATCGGAAATTGCATTAGTACAGACCTCGTACTAGAATCACGAGAGTTGTCTTAAGACATGGGGCCGTAGCTCAGTTGGTAGAGCGCTTCGTTCGCATCGAAGAGGTCGCGGTTTCGACTACCGTCGGCTCCACTAAGCCCGCTGCATTCATTCCACCGCAGCGGGCTTTTTCTTTACCCATGCATGCCGGTCACCAACCACCAATCCTCGCCAAACACCCCCGAACTCATATATCTGCCATATATGAGCGAGATAGGGCGCAAATTTAGGCTTGAGACGTGCGCTGACGTACGAATGCGTCAAGCGAGGCCGCGTCGATGCCCTCATACCCCTTAATCGAGGCGAACTGCGGGCCGTTGGAATTGTCGATCCGCATGAATCCGGTCTGACCAATCGTCGTCGCACCGGAAGCGACAGCCGAACGCAAACCAGACATGGAATCTTCGACCGCAATGCAGTACTTCATATCTTCCGGAGCGATGCCCAAGCGGCGACCAGCCTCCAAATACGGGGCCGGAGACGGCTTCTTCTCAACATCGTCATCGCCGCACACATAGCCCGCGAACGCACCGGCCGGTGCCTGCGCAACCAGATTCTCCGCAAGATGACGCGGCGACGTGGTGACCAGCATCGAAGGGACACCCGCATCTCGCAACGCAACAAGCACGTCTTCCACGCCTTCGATCCATGGAATGCACTCGAATTCCTTCTGGGCTACATAATCGATCATGCCTTGACCAATCTCCTCAATCGACAGCTGGCAACCATGCTCCACCATACGGCGAGCCACATCCGGAACCGGCGTACCCGAACCCTGCCAGGCAAGCTCCTCATCCCAATACCCGCCATGCGCGGCTGCGATTTTCATCTCCCCCTCATGCCAGTACGGTTCGGAATCGATCAGAGTACCGTCCATATCCCAAAACACAGCCTTGACCATCAGGTTAGACTCGGTCATGATGTTCCTTCCTTACGACCGTCGGACTCGGAGCACCGGATTTGCGTGCGGCGCCGTCCATCGCGATTTCCTCTGCCATTTCAGCAGAGCGGCAAGACGGCAAATTTGCAAACAGATGCAACGTTTGCAAATGTTGCAACAAAACAACAAGCGAAACAACAAACAAGGCAGCAGCACAACGGCAAACAAAAAGCGCCCGGACATTCTTTCATCCGAGCGCTTTCCACATCAACGCAATAACCCACGTCTGCGAAATCATCCGCTTCACACACTACAGGCAACCCCCATTGCCGCAACCCATGACATTCGAAAAATTTCGCTTCTATCGGAAGATTCGAAATCTACTCTCCCTGATTCTCCTTGTTTTCCCCAGCGGATTCCGCGGACTTTTCCGCATCTTCTGCCTTCCAGCGGGCAATGCAACGTTCCACACGCTTGTAGCCGATGATCTTCGGATCAAGCCCTGCCTCGCGGAAGATCGCGGCAGGCGGGCCACCTTCGGCATACCTGCGCATGCAGTCGTCACGAAACTCCTTGGAGTAGCAAATACGATATTGGGTGACCGATTCCACGGCATCCAGAGACCCGAGATACTTACGGGTCTTAGCGGTGAACGCAACTCTTGGCACTGTACGCTCCTAACCTTTCCTGTTCTCGCCGCATATCTTACCCCCCCCCATGATTTCTCATAGAAAAGGAGACCCATCTTTCACCGAAGCACCTTAATGAACGGAAGAATGACAGTTAAAACGCGGATACTCAACATTATTTCCCGCAACGACGACATCGTCGCAGAAAGCAACGCATTTGGCAAAACTATATAACAAAACAGGCACATCTGTTGCAAGATGTGCCTGTTTTTAAATATTTTCAGTATTTTTCCTGAAAATCAGTCAATTCCCCAAAGCACGATTGACCTGGAAACGGGATCCAAAGCGGGTTTACCTCTCTGAACACCCTTGTTTTCGCGTGCGACACCTCCATTGGGCGTGTCGTACGCGTCGGCCGTGACACGCGCGGATTCCAAGGACTCACGCGACGGCAACTGCCGGGCATTGACCTGAATCTGCCTACGCCACATGCGCGCACGGCGGGAACGTTCAATCTCCACAATGTCGCCGTCTGTATCGGCTGCGAACACGCTGGAACCGGCCGGCTTGCGCAGACGCTCGACCTGGCGGCGCAGCTCGCGGTTCTCCTCCTCCAAGGAAAGAATCCGCGCGATGCCGGCCAGATTGATGCCCTCTTCCTGACTCAGCTGCTGCGATTTCGCAAGGCGGGCGATATCTCGCAGCGAGTAGCGACGGGCACCGCCATCCGTGCGCTGCGGCACCACAAGCCCAAGCCGATCGTATTGGCGAAGGGTTTGGGGGTGTACGTTGGCAAGTTCGCCGGCACGGCCGACCGTGAACATCGGCAGTTCGATGTCGAAACCGACTTCGTCTGCTCCATCAAGATCGGCCCTGCCTGCCACAATCGCCATCGCACACATGTCGTACAGCATTTTGGCCTGCCGCGCCGCGCGGGCTTGGGAGGTCCGAGATGCGCGAGCCATGACGATCAGCGCTCCTTGGCAAGTTTGTCGGCAAAGTCGCCGCACTCCTTGTCGAATTCCTTCGCCGCATGCTTGACTTTCAGGCTTGGCTTGTCAGGGATGCGAATCTGCACACGCCCGACCAAATCGCCGTCGCCCTGCCTGTTGGCCACGCCTTTGCCGGAAATACGCACTTCCGTGCCGCTGGATGAGCCCGCCGGCACTTTAAAGGTAATTTCGTTGCCATCGACGTCTTTCGCGGTCACTTTCGCGCCCGCTACGGCCTGGCCGACGGTGATTGGCAAATCCATGATGATGTCACGCTTGCGCAGGCTGAATTTAGGATCTTCGGCAACGCTGATCTGCAAGTACAAGTCACCGTTTTTGCCGCCGTTACGACCCGGCTTGCCCTTGCCTGGAATGCGAATCTTCTGCCCGTCATGCACGCCTGCTGGAACATGCGTTTTGAACTTCTTGCCATCGGCAGACAGCGAAACCGTTGCCCCTTTGACCGACTGGCGGAAGGTCAGGTTGATCTTGGAGTTACGGTCCTCGCCGTCTTCCGGTTGCGCAGCCTGCTCGTAGCCGCCCCCGTAAGGGCTTCCGGCGCCAGCGCCGCCACCGAACATCGAGAAAATATCGTTGATATTCGGGTTGCCGCCGCTCTGGAAGCGAATGCGCGAACCATTGCCGCCCGCGCCATACGCTCCAGCCCCAGCGCCACCGCCGAACATCGATCCGAAGATGTCGGAGAACGCCCCCGCATCGAATCCGCCCGCACCGGAACCGCCGGCGAAGCGCGCGCCGCCCATGCCGAACTGGCGGATAGCGTCGTACTTCTGACGGTTGTCTTTATTGCTGAGCACGTCGTACGCTTCGGAAATGTCTTTGAACTTCTCCTCGGCCTCCTTGGTCTTGTTCAGATCAGGATGGTATTTACGTGCCAGCTTGCGGTACGCCTTGGTGATCTCATCGTCCGTGGCGTCTTTGGAGACACCGAGGACCTTGTAGAAATCCTTGCTCAGCCATTCATTCTCAGCCATGATGTGCCTCCTTTCACGAGGTTGCTGATTGTCACTGCGTTCAGTTCTGTGGGGATGCTACGACCACGCGAGCCGCGCGAATCACGCGGTCTCCAATGCGATAGCCGGCTTCCACCACGGTGTCAACGGTTTCCTTCTCGGCCTGCGGATCCGGCTTGTGCAGGATCGCATCATGCTTGGTCGGGTCGAAATCCTCACCTTTTTCGCCGAACTTCTCGACACCGAACTTCTCGAACGCCTTGTCAATTTTGGTGGAAACGGCCTTGAAGGACTCGTCCATTTCGCTGTGTTCGCGAATGCGATCGATGTCATCAAGTGCCGGCAGCAGCGCGGTCAACACATCGATAATGCCGTGCTGGCGGAAGCGTTCCTGTTCCTTCTGCGAACGATTGCGGAAGTTGATGAATTCTGCACGTTCGCGCTGGAGCGCTTCAAGATATTCCGCCGCTTCCTTCTTGGCCTGACCAAGCGGAGTCAGCGTATCTTCACCATCTTGCGTTGCACTATCCGCAGCATCGCCGTTTTCTTGAGATTCGGAAGATGCTGCATTCGCGGCCGTTGATGCAGTTTCAGAAGCTACGGAATCAGCAGATGCAGTTGCTGCAGAATCGCCATTACTCTGCGACTCCTGCGATGCACCGGCTGCAGGGCCGGCCTGCCCGGACAGGTTGTCCATGTCGGGCAGGTCGTTCAGATAGTCGTCCTTGTTGAAGTCGGACATGATTACTTGTTGTCCTTGTCGTCATCGTCCACGACTTCGGCGTCAACCACGTCGTCGTCAGCGGGAGCGGAACCGGCAGCACCTGCGGCACCAGCGGCGCCCGCAGCGTCGGTGGCACCCTGCTGTGCGTAGAGGGCCTGGCCGATCTTCTGTGCGGAGGTCATCAGCTCGCTCTGGGCGGACTTGATCTTCTCAATGTCCTCACCCTTCAGGGCTTCCTTGAGCTCGTTGACCTTGTCGGTGACTTCCTTGGCCACATCGTCGGAGAGCTTGTCTTTATTGTCATTGACGAGCTTCTCGGTCTGATAGGCGAAGGATTCAGCCTGATTGCGGGTTTCGGCGTCTTCCTTGCGCTTCTTGTCTTCGGCTTCGTGGGCTTCGGCTTCCTTGACCATGCGGTCGATCTCGTCCTTGCCCAGACCGGAACCGCCGGTGATGGTCATGGACTGTTCTTTGCCAGTGCCCTTGTCCTTGGCAGACACGTGCACGATACCGTTGGCGTCGATATCGAAGGTGACTTCAATCTGCGGAACGCCACGCGGAGCCGGAGCGATGCCGGTCAGTTCGAAGGTGCCCAGCGGCTTGTTGTCGCGAGCGAACTCACGCTCACCCTGGTAAACCTGAATAAGCACGGACGGCTGGTTGTCTTCAGCGGTGGAGAAGACTTCGGAACGCTTGGTCGGAATGGCGGTGTTACGGTCGATGAGCTTGGTCATGATGCCACCCTTGGTTTCGATGCCGAGGGACAGCGGGGTCACGTCGATGAGCAGCACGTCCTTGCGGTCGCCCTTGATGACGCCGGACTGCACGGCTGCGCCGACTGCCACGACTTCATCCGGGTTCACGGACTGGTTGGCTTCCTTACCGCCGGTGAGCTCCTTAACGAGCTCCTTGACGGCCGGCATACGGGTGGAACCGCCGACGAGCACCACGTGGTCGATGTCGGAAACACCGATGCCAGCGTCGTGCAGCACGTTGTTGAACGGGGTGCGGCAACGGCCCAGCAGGTCGGAGGTCATGCTCTCGAAGTGGGCGCGGGTCAGGGTTTCGTCCAGGTGCACCGGAGTGCCGTCAGGGGTCATGGCCAGGTACTGCATGGAGATGGAGGTGCTCGAAGAGGAGCTCAGCTCCTTCTTGGCCTGTTCTGCAGCTTCCTTCAGGCGCTGCAGGGCAATCTTGTCCTTGCTCAGGTCGATGCCGTACTTATTCTTGACTTCGCCGACGAGCCAGTCGATGATCTTCTGATCCCAATCGTCGCCACCCAGGTGGTTGTCGCCGTTGGTGGCCTGCACCTGAATGGTGGAGAAGCCGTCGTCATCCTTGCCGATCTCCAGCAGGGACACATCGAAAGTACCGCCGCCGAGGTCGAAGACCAGAATGGTTTCGTCTTCCTTGCCCTTTTCGAGGCCATAAGCCAGTGCGGCCGCGGTCGGCTCGTTGATGATACGCAGAACGTTCAGGCCTGCGATGGTGCCGGCGTCCTTGGTGGCCTGACGCTGAGCGTCGTTGAAGTATGCCGGGCAGGTGATCACGGCGTCGGTGACCGGCTCGCCGAGGTAGGCTTCGGCATCGCGCTTCAGCTTCATCAGCACCTGTGCGGAAATCTCCTGCGGAGTCCACTTCTTGCCGTCGATTTCAACGGTCCAGTCGGTGCCCATGTGGCGCTTGACGGAGCTGATGGTGCGGTCGACGTTAGTCACGGCCTGACGCTTGGCAACTTCGCCGACAAGGATTTCACCGGACTTGCTGAACGCCACGACGGACGGCGTGGTGCGAGCGCCTTCAGCGTTCACGATAACGGTGGGCTGGCCACCTTCAAGAGTTGCGATGCAGGAATTGGTAGTACCCAGATCGATGCCAACTGCGCGTCCCATAACTTGTCTCCTTTGTAGATAGGTTCGCTATGCGTTTTCTGTTCTGTTCGTTCTTTCGCCCGAGTTTCGGTTTGCCGTCTCTCGGACTTTCCAAAACTTGAGCCTACACCACTCAACTTTTGAACGCAACTTTTTATTCCCGAATCCACAAAAATTCTTGAGCCATCTTCGCTCAACTTTGTCGATCCCCTCAATCTACCGACGCCCACACCCGCCTCACCGTCGGCAGACTAAGAAACAACCCAAACTACCGACCCTGACGACCACCTCACCGTCGGCAGATTGAGAACGCCTCAAACTACCGACGCCTAGAGGACACTAAGCGTCGGCAGTTTGGGAAAAGGATGGACGACCCGGATCAGCGGGTGATCTTCACGGTCTTGATGATCATCGCAATGGCGGCCAACATGGCCACGGCAATCGCGACGACGGCCACCGCGGTACCGGTCTCACCGAGCGGCGAGCCGTCGACCTTCGGATTGTTGTTGACCTTGCCGGAAGCGATCACACCGTTCTTGTCGGCATTCTTGTCGGCGCTCTTGTCGGAAGAACCGGCGGCCGGAGCCTGGAAGTCAACGGTCACGCTCTTGCCGGACTGGCGTCCGGTGACGGTAAGCGTATATTCGTTGCCTTCGGCCACCTTGTCGGGTGCGATCGCGGTGGTCTGCGCGGTCTTGACTCGCACACCGGAGAGCGGAGTGGTGGAGTCGGAAGCGGCAATCACATTGCCCGATTTGTCCTTCAGCTCATAGCTGAGTACAGCATCACCGTTGAAGCCCATCGCATCGGCGGCATACGAGCCGTTTTCGGTGGCGACCTTGACTTCGGCGTTGTCGGACAATGCCTTCTGCTGGTCGGTGGTGGTGGCCAAGCCGAGCGCGCCGGCGATGGTGTAGAAGTTGTCGGTCTGATCGGTCAAGCCGATCACACGCTGGGCGCCCGGACCAGATGCCGCTATGCGCAGCTGAGTGCCGGTGTGTTCCATGTCACCACCGTTGTAGCCGCCTTCCTCATCGCGGGAGTCCTCCTGAGCGGTGCCGTAGGAGACGACCATGTTGTTGCCGTCGGCGGTCTTGAGCACGGTGGAGAGCGCATAGGCCGGCTGAGCGGTGAGAATCTGCGAGGTGTGGGCGTGGTCGGCGGTGACGATCACGAGCGTGTCGGAAAGATCAACGTTCTGCAGCACGTAGGAGATGGCCTGATCGAAGTCATCGGTCTCACCGATCTGTCCACAGGCGTTGCCGGCATGATCCTGCTTGTCGATCGAAGCGCCCTCGATCTGCAGGAAGAAACCGTTGGATTGGCTGGCCGGATTGGCATTGAGCAGTTCGAGTGCCTTCTTGGACATGTCCTTGAGTGAGGAGCCCTGGTTGCCGAGCCACTGATCGTTCACGGTGCACACGGTCGGATTGGCGTCCTTGGACGGATCCTTGGCGGTCGCCTTCGACGCGTTGAACTTGGTCGGCATATTGCCATCGCTCATCAGCGCGAGTACCGGCTGGCCTTCCTTGTATTCAAGCGCGTTCATGGCCGCCGGATCGTTTTCGACGGTCTGGTAGCCCATCTCCTTGGCCTGTTCCCACACGGTCTTGCCCGCATATTCGCCGCCCTGTACGGTCTGGCGGAAGTACTTGGAACCACCGCCGATGGTCACGTCGGCGCGGGTGTCGAGCAGCTGCTCGGAGATGGAGCCGATGCCGCCGTTCTCCTTAAGCTGGTTCACGAGGCAACGCTTCGCAGCATCATTAGAGGAACCATCGGTCTTGCCCTGCGGACCGTAGCAGCCACGCTCGGAGGAATGTGATTCCAGTACGGCCGGAGTGGCGTCCTGGATTTCCGCGGTGGTCACGTTGCCGGTCGCCTTGCCTGCAGCCTTGGCGAGTTCGAACAGATTGAGCTGTGGATTGCCATACACGTCGACATCCACCGCGTTGTTGTAGGTCTTGGTACCGGTTGCCCAAGCAGAACCGGATGCGGAGGAGTCGGTGACTGCGGTAATCTTGCCGGGATTCGAATTGGCGTTCAGATTGCCCTTACCGTCCTTACCGACGGCACTGTCGGAGCTGTTGGAACCGAGCGAGAAGGTCGTGTACTGTCCGGTGCCGGCTTCCACGTCGTCGAGCGCACCGGGCTGACCTACCGCGTCAAGACCGTCGAAATGGCCGTTGACACCCTTGAGATAGTTACGTGCCACGGTGATTTCGGAGTCGCCCATGCCGTCGCCGATGAACAGGACGACATTCTTGGCGGACTTGTTGCCGATTGCTGCGATGCGTTGTGCGCCGCCATGCTGGGCCAGTTCGGCCACGGATTTGCCGTTCGGACTGTAGGTGGATGCGCTGTCAGCGAGCGCCGGTACGGCGAGCGCGCCAAGCGTGGCGACGGAGGCGAACGCCGCGATGGCGCCCTGAAGAGCCTTGTGCTTGCCCATGTGTTCTTCTTTCTTCTGCACGCGGAACCTTTCCGCGCCTTAATGTTGCGGAATCTTACGTTTCCATCACCCACGCTAAGTATGCAAAACCAACGCAGTTCAATTCGCACCCTAACGGCAGATGAATTCTGAGCCTGCCAAAGTGAATAACTTCCCTACCATCACAAAACGGGTCTGTGACCCCCTGTTATGAGGAAGTCGCAGACCCGTTGACTCGCTTATATGATATCGACCGCTGATTCATCGCATATGGCGGATGCCCCCTAGCATGCTTATCAGCTACGCAACAGAATCTCCTCCAAGACGCCGTTTACCGCGTCGGGCATGCCGTATGCGACGAACGGTTCCTTGCTGAAGCGTGGTTTGCCGTCAAGCGTGCGCAAGGCGCCAACCGCTCGGACGCCTTGTTCTCGGATTGCCTGTAACGCATGCTCTTTGGTGACATACGGCATCTGTGCATGTAGCAGCGCATCAAGTACATCCTTGTCAATCGGATTATCCGCGACGGACAAACCTTTTGGAACGGCGACACTCAGCCGAGCAGTTGAAGGCACGTCATGTACGGCGACGGACAGGCTCAGCGTCTGTTCATCGTACACAATCTCAGCCGTCTCGCAGGCGATGCCGTTGATGGTAACCTGCAGTTCGTCGGACCCAACCGGCGAGACGCCACGGAACACAATCGTCCAATCGCGTCGTTCCGGCACGGATTCGACGACTCCGTCAACCGGTGAAATCTCGAACCGACTGCCGCCGGATCCGGTAGCGTCACCATCCTTGGCACTATCAGCAATGTCGGCACGCCAATCGAACGTCATCATCGTAGCCGCGATGTGCGCACGTCTCGCGCAGGATACGATTCCGTCATCCTCACGCAACGTGAAAGTTCCGTCCGTACCGGGAAAACCAGCACGTGCAGGACCGAGGGATTGCGAAGGTCGTTGACATCGTCACCGGTTGCAAGTTCCTGCAACGGAATGATGCCACCCGCTTTAGCGAACACAGGTATGCGGTCAAGCGCGCGCCACACTTCAAGTCGCCGCCCGGACGCGTTATCGGAGACATAGCGCCGTCCATCGAAGAAGTCGTACCATTCGCCTTGCGGCAACCATGCTTCAGTCCTGCCACGCTGTGCCGTCGGATCGTCATCGGTCACGATGGGTGCCACCAGCAGTTCGGTACCGAATCGGAATTCGTCTTGCCGTCGACTTCATCGGCCTCGACGATGACGTTCGATCCGGAATCATCGATCACAGCCCAACCGTCACGTGAGAGTACACCGTCATCCAACGCGATTTCGCCATCAGCCTCGTCGAGTGTACGCGCGGTACCTTTGAGATTGTGCAGAGGCGCATCGCCGTAATGCCAAGTATTGAACTGAGTATCGGAGACGCCTTTGACGACGATGCTCAGCCCTTCCTTGCTGAACGGTTTGCCGTCGTAGGTCAGGTAGAGTGCAGGGGTATCGACGATGAGCAGCCCGTTACGATGCGTTACGGTGAATTCCGGATCGGCTCCAAAGTCGCGATTGACGGCCATCTGCGTCAACCGATCCTCAAACTCGCCTGAATCGGACCATTCGAGCCGAATGAGGGATTCGGTGAGGATGCCGATCCTCCAATGCTTGCCCTGTAGGACTGTCGCGTCGCGCATGCACGGTCGTGCATTGCGTACATAGTCGATGAATACGTTGCTTGTCATGGTGTTTCCCACTTTACTTGCCACTGCCAGTCGCGATGCCGGCGATGAACTGCTTCTGGAAGATCATGTAGACGATGATTACCGGCACGATGGCCAGCGAGGTGGCCGCGAACAGTCCGCCGTAATCAGTGCCGTACTGGCCGTTAAAGGCCTTCAATCCGACGGCGAGCAGCTGCTTTTTCTCATCAGTGATCATAAGGAACGGCCACAGGTAGTCTTCCCAGTTCCACAGGAACGTGATATCGCCAATGCTGCGATGGTATTGTGGCTCATCGGCAGGATGATGCTGTGGAAGATTCTGGTTTCGGAAGCACCGTCGAGTTTGGCGGCTTCGATCAGCTCATCGGAGATGCCGGCGATGGATTGGCGGAACAGGAAGATGCCGAACGCGCTTATCATGCCGGGCAACACGAGGGACGTGTAGGTGTCTTGCAAACCCCAGTTGGTGAACATCTCGTACTGCGGGATGATGGTTACGGCCCATGGGATCATCATGGTGCTCATGACGACGCCGAAGAGCAGGTTACGGCCACGGAAGCGCATTTTGGAAAACACGTAGCCGAGCACGGCACTGGTATAAACCGCAATGCCGGTTTTCAGACCCGCTACGACCAGAGAGTTGATGAACAAGCGCAGGAAATTGAATTTTTCCTGGATACTCACATAGTTGGCAAGTGCGGATGGCTTGGGGAACAGCCCTCCGGTCACCTTGACGATCTCGCTGTTCGGTGCAAATGACGAGATAAACATCCAGATGAAAGGAACGATGGTGATCAGGGCGACGGCGAACAATAACGCCGTGAGGATGATGCCGCCGATTCTGCGATTTTTCATGCCAGGTCCTCCGAATCTCCCGAAATCTTGAACATGATGAGGGTCAGCACGCCGGTAAAGAGGAAGAGGATGACCGCCTGCGCCGACGCGACTCCGAAGTTATATTTCTGGAATGCCTGATTGAAGATGAGATAGCTGATGGTGTAGGTCGATGTTCCCGGCCCGCCTTCGGTCATGACGAGAATTTGCACATATGCCTGCAGATAGCTGATAAGCGACGTGATGACGATGAATAAGGTGGTCGATTTAAGCAGTGGCAGAGTGAAACAAGCATCACGAATCATTCGGAGGCACCATGAAGGCGAGTATCGGCGACGTAGCACTCAAAGCCGGCGTATCCAACGCGACGGTGTCGCGCACCTTCGCGCACCCTGAGCAGGTATCCGAAGCAACTCGCATCAAAGTGCAGGCCGCAGCCGATGCGTTGAATTTCAGCATCTCCCGATCGGCGAGAATCCTCAAATCAGGACGCACCTACCGTGTCGCATTGCTAATCGGCAGTCATGCCATCGAATGGTTCACGGCAGAGATTATCGCCGGACTCAACGACGTCCTACGCGACGCCGGCTACGATCTCGTCATCTACCCCATCGAAGGGGCCGAGGCACGCGATGCATTCTTCGAAGAGCTGCCCGTCCGCAACAACGCAGATGCCGTGTTCGTATCCTCTTTCGGCATCAGCCCAGACGAAGTGAAGCATCTCGGCACCGCCAAAATACCGATTGTCGGAGTCAACACCACCAGCGAGGGCTTCGATGCGACTGTTGGCATCGACGACAAGGAAGGCATTAAGCTCATCGTGCGGCATCTTGCCAAACTAGGGCATCGCAATCTTCTGTACCTCTATGAGAGCTTCTCATCTACGCTCGGTTTCAGTTCATACAACCGCATCACTGGATTTCAAGAAGCCTGCGGCACCATCGATGGCATGAATGCGCGCACACTGGCCGTGCAGAAGAACGACAACATCATCGATGCCGCGATCTCCGAAATGATGGCGCAGGACAATCCGCCCACTGCCCTATGCTTCCACCAGGATTCGCAGGCTATCCCGCTGTTCTTCCGTCTTCAACGAAGCGGGCTATCCATCCCATTGGATATTTCCGTGACAGGTTTCGATGACAGCGCGTTCGCCGAAGAAGCCCAATTAACCACCGTCCGGCAACGGCCGCATGATATGGCCGTCGCAGCTGCAAGGAAAGCGCTGGATCTGATTGAAGGACGACCCGTCCCCAAACCGTTCGAGACGTTCCCGGTTCAACTACAGGTACGCGGCTCGACCGCAAAGCCACGAACTACGCCTTTACTGTAGATACGGTTGTTTCACAGACGGATGCCCGACCTCGCCAATCGATCTTGGCGCAGGTCTTCTGACCGGCATTGACCGAAACTATGCGCGGGAACCACGAGCCGCACGAGTGGCTTTGACGGCCACGAAGAAGCTGCGGACCAATAACACGCACAGGTAGGCCGCGAACATGATGGCTCCGGCACGCGGCGAGACCGCCCCGGCGACCCATGTGCCGAAAGGTGTGGTCAGCGCAGCTATGACGCCGATGATCAGCCCGGCCTTGATGTGCACCAACTTACGTTTCATATTCGCCACACTGGTGGTGATCGAGTTCGGGAACATGGCAAGCAACGAAGTACCGCGCGCGATCAGATCGGATGCCCCGAACAGTATCGACAATGCCGGCACGGCCAGTGCGCCGCCGCCAATACCCAGCAACCCGGCCAAAGTGCCGATGACCACGCCCAACAGCACCAGCCCGATGCCCGTCACCACACTCATGAAGATCCGTTGGTCCCGCGACGGCGTAAAAATCACCTGATTGGCGGTTACGAATATCAGAAACACCACGAACACCCACCGCAGTACGAGTTCTGGCAACCGCGACAACAGCCAGCTACCAAACTGTCCGCCGGCGAACATGCCAACGAACAGCAGCGGGCCGCGACCCAGTCGACGTTGCCATTGTGCGCATAGGAAATCACACCGGAAATCGACGTCGGTACGATCGCCAGCATGGAGGTCGCCGCCGCATGGCGTTGCGACAGTCCGAGCCACACCAGTGCGGGCACGATCACCGTACCGCCGCCGATGCCGAACATGCCGGACAACAGGCCGACGATCATGCCGACAATCACCAGCACCATCATGCCGTGAGGCGATTCATCCAGCCCACTCGGATTCGGCCCGAATAGGCGATCCTGCCCATCATTTTCAGTCATATCGTCCCCATGACGCAACCCTCCTTCCATCTTCCGCTATCACGCCCGATGTTGCTGCAGTCGCACGCAGAGGATAATGGCCATCTACTATTGGGCATGTCCGAAGCCACTATTGCTCCCAAAAAGAGCGTCTACTTGTATCGGCAAAGTCTCGACACATGTCGCAATACGGCAACAAAAAATACGCCAACACGCATAAACCCTCCGACTTTGACAGTAGCGAACCGGTTCGATACAATCAATCTCGGACCGGTTCGACACAGACGATGACCGTCTGCAAGAATCAGGCCACGGTCAGATTGTATCAGGCAAGAGAGGGCCCGCATATGACCTTGACAAGTGATTTCCGACGAAGGAAGGTCGCAAGGAGGAAAGGAAACCCCATGAAGAATCTCACGAAAGGCATCGCCGCTGTCGGCGCGTTGGCCATGTTGACGGGCGTCGGCGCCTGCGGTTCCAACACCGCGGACGACAAAGGACATGTCTATTTCCTGAACAACAAGCCGGAAGTTGTCAATCAGTGGAACGAACTCGCCGAAATGTACACCAAGCAAACCGGCGTGAAAGTGGATATTCAGAGCGCCACCTCCGGCAGCTACGAGTCCACTCTGTCGTCCGAACTCGCTAAGAACAACGCCCCGACCATGTTCGGTATCGGCGGCTTCGATCAGTATGCCAAATATAAGGACTACCTCGAACCTTTGCAGGATACTGAGGCTTACAAGCTTCTCAACGATCAGGGCAAGCAGATGGCCCACAAGGACGGCGACAACGTGTACGGCCTGCCATATGCCGCCGAATGGTTCGGTATCATCGTCAACAAGAAGCTCATCAACGAGTATGCCAAAAAGGACTACGCCGTCATCAAGTCCTTCGACGACATCAAGGACTACAACACTTTGAAGAAGGTCGCCGACAGCATGCAACAGCATAAGGATGATTTGGGCATCGACGGCGCGTTCTCCACGCCGGGTCTGGACTCATCCAACTACTACCGATATGCTTCGCATATGACTCAGGTGCCAGTCGCCTACGAGTACATTGACGAGGGCGTGGACTTCGAGAAGGAACTCAAGGGCACCTATCTCGATAACTACAAGAATCTGTGGGATCTCGAGATGAAGGACAACCCGACCGAAAACACCATGCTTGGCTCGGTGAATTATGAGGACTCCACCGCCGAGTTCTCCGCCGGCAAGGTCGCTTTCTACCCGAATGGTGTATGGGCCTATAGCCAGATCAAAGGCAACGAAGTTGCCGATGAAGACTTGGCCATGCTGCCGTACTACATGGGTTTCCCGAATGAGAGCAAGTACGCCGCGAACTCCATCTATGACATCTCCTGGTCTGTGAACAAGAACGCTTCCGACAAGGACAAGAAGGCCACTGAGGATTTCATCAAGTGGATGGTCTCCGACGAGGATGCCAAGAAGATTCTCTCCAAGGATATGGGCTTCGCCGTTCCGTTCACCACCTTTGACTCCGAGGATTTCCAGCCTGACAACCCGCTGACCAAGTCCGCGCTCAAGCTTGAGTCCGATGGCCTCACTCCAATTCATGGCGCCTATATTCCGGGACAGGCATGGGCTGACGGCGTGGCCAATGCACTGCTCGAGTACGCTCAGGGCACCGGTGACTGGAATGGCGTGAAGAAGGCATATCTGGACGATTGGACCAGCGCCTGGAATGATTATGAAAACAACTTCGGCATGCTTCCGCCGGCCCACAAGTGATTCGCCTATGGGCCGCGGTGAATCGCATAACGCCATTTTCACCTGGTCCATAACGGCATGACCACAGTCTCCATCGGCTTTCTCGCTCGCCGATGGAGACTTTCTCATATTCAAAAAACAAACAACGTCTGTGACCGAAGCTGATACGCACAGATATGAATGTATCGCGCAAACAGACGCAGCATACGCCATGAAAGGAACGAACATGACACTAGAATCCTTGACCAAGATACGGCACGAATCAAGCCGCGCAGTCAACGCGGAAAACCCGACCGGCGAACCGGGCAAAGGCGGCATAGCGGCCAGTGAGCTTGGCCCAAGTCGCAAAGGCAGCCCTTGCCTACGTAACATACCCGTCGGCGCAACGGCGACTCTTGCTGATATCACCGGCCCCGGCTGCATTCGACACATCTGGATAACCGTTGACGAGAAGACCACCGATGCCGATTGTTTTGTACTGCGGGACCTTGTGCTGCGCTTCTATTGGGATGACGAGGAGGAACCAAGTGTGGAGTGTCCGCTTGGTGACTTCTTTTGCTGCGGATTCGGCCGTGCGTGCCTAGTAAATTCCATGCCTGTCGCCGTAGTGCCGAACCGCGGTTTCAACATGTACTTTTCGATGCCGTTCGGCGCACGCGCACGCATCACGCTCGAAAACCAACACAAGAACGCCATCAGCGCATTTTTCTACCAGATTGACTACACCGTGAATGACGAGCCGTTCGACGATGACATTGCCTATTTCCACGCACAATGGCGGCGCCAGCGCCTTACTGAAAAGGGGAGAGACTATGTGGTGCTTGATGGCGTGAAAGGTGAAGGGCATTATGTAGGTACCTACCTGGCACTGACCACGCTTGAGCGCTACTGGTGGGGTGAAGGCGAATTCAAATTCTACATCGATGACGATGAAGAGTACCCCACGATCTGCGGCACCGGCACCGAGGACTATTTCGGAGGCTCTTGGAGCTTCGCCAAGCAGGTCAATGGCAAGACCGTGGAGCAAAACTACTGCACACCGTATCTCGGATACCCGTATTACTCTTCACACGACGAGCTGATTCACAACGATTATCACAATGATGATTGCCCCCCGATGCGTGGCTTCTACCGTTGGCACATCCCCGATCCGATTCGTTTCCGTTCCAACCTGAAGGTGACCGTTCAGCAAATCGGTGTTGGTCACCGCGGATTCTTCGAACGTCAGGATGATGTGGCATCAGTTGCCTACTGGTACCAGAAGGGGCCACACGCTCCATTTCCGCAACTACCTAGCGCCGAGGAACGTTGGCCGCGCTGACGTCATCCATAAGTAGCTCACCTCAAGCCGCATCCCTTGTCTCTCAGGGGATGCGGCTTTTTGCTACAGTCAATCGTTTGATGTACAACTTTTTTAGCAAACGCTTGCATAGCGTGTCGCCTAATTTTATGCCTAAAAATGGCAGCAAATAGCGGATTGCCCGGTATTGCAACGTGATAAATCAACAAAATACTGCCATCGTTTGCAAAAAAGATGAAAGTGATGCATAATAGGGGCATCGGCAGAAAGCAGCACTATCTCAGTGCACATATCCAACGGGGACGTTGGACCCGATGCAGAAAAGGAAGGTTCGAAGATGAATCGTAAATTGAAGTCCGCACTAGCCCTCATTGCGGTCACCGCCATGTCTGTCACGACATTTGCCGCTTGTGGCAGCTCATCGAGCTCTGATTCAAGCAAGGGCAAGGTATACTACCTCAATTTCAAACCAGAAGCCGCCGACGAGTGGGCCGATTTGGCTGCGGAGTACACTAAGGAAACCGGTGTCGAGGTCAACGTTCAGACCGCGGCCTCCAATACCTATGAGCAGCAGCTCAAGAGCGAGATGGCTAAGTCCGAGGCACCGACCCTGTTCCAAGTCAACGGTCCGGTCGGTTACGCCAACTGGAAGAACTACACTGCTGACATGTCCGGCACAGAGGTATACAAGCAACTGCAGAACCAAGATGTTGCCCTCAAGGATGGCGACAAGGTCGTTGGCGTACCGTACGTCATGGAGACTTATGGCCTAATCTACAACAAAGACATCCTTAACAAATACTTCAGCACTTCCGGCGCCAAGGCCAAGTCCATCAAAGACATCAACTCCTTTAGTAAGCTGAAGGCCGTTGCTGACGACATGCAGTCCAAGAAGGATGAACTCGGCATTAAGGGCGCCTTCACCTCTGCTGGTTTCGACTCCAGCTCCGATTGGCGTTTCAAGACCCATCTAGCCAACCTGCCTCTTTACTATGAGTTCAAAGATGACAACATCACTGAACAGCCGGCCACTATCAAGGGAACCTATCTGCCGGAGTACAAGAACATCTTTGACCTGTACATCACCGATTCCACCACCGAGCCGTCCCAACTAAGCTCCAAGACTGGTGACGACGCCAATTCCGAATTCGCACTCGGCGAGGCCGCTTTCTATCAAAACGGCACTTGGGCATGGTCCGATTTGCAGAAAGCCGGCATGGAGGCCGATTCCGTTGGTATGATGCCAATCTACATCGGCGCCAAGGGCGAGGAGAACCAAGGTCTGGCAACCGGCTCCGAGAATTACTGGTGCATTAATTCGAAAGCATCCAAGGCCAATCAGAAAGCGACCGCCGACTTCCTGAAGTGGGTCATCACCTCCGATAAGGGCAAAGAAGCGCTGTCTCAGAAGATGGGCTTCACCACCCCGTTCAAGACCTTCTCCAGCGTCAAATCCGACAACCCGCTGGTCACTGACGCCATGGACGACCAAAAGTCCGGTACCACCGCAGTGTCTTGGAACTTCACCATGATGCCGTCCGAACAATGGAAGAACGACCTCGGCTCCGCTTTGCTCGAGTATGCCCAAGGCACCGGCAATTGGGATGGCGTCAAGTCCGCGTTCGTGGATGGCTGGGCCAAGGAATATGCCAACGCCCACAAGTGACCGCAATTGACTTCACTGTCTGATTCTCTCCTTATAGAAAACCGCTCCGGAACCAACCGGAGCGGTTTTCTATGTATCGGTAAGCGATTAGCCCTTATCCAAGGACACTCGCGAAGTGCTGGAGCGAACGATCAGTTGCGCCGGAAACGTCTGAAACGGCATACCCGTGGTCTTGCGATTGATCAAGTCAAGAGTCTTACAAGCCGCCTCGTGTGCCATGCCAATCGGATCCTGGCGAATCGTGGTCAAGCCGATATCGTGCGCATAGAAGCTGTCGTCATAGCCGATGACGGAAATATCAGACGGAATACGGTAGCCACAACGCACAAGCTGATAAATCAGTGGAATCGCGATGCCGTCCTCCTGACAAGCGATGGCGGTTGGCATTTGCGGCAAGCTCAGCAACTCGGAGACAATCGTGCTAATGCGGTCCTCACTTTCCTGCGCAACCAACGTAGTTGGCGTGACACCCTGTTCCAGACAGGCCTTGACGAAGGAGTCATAACGTTGCTGCACACTGAAGTGCAAGGAAACCTCACGCGACGTACGTACGTAGACAATGTTGCGATGCCCCAGCCCGATAAGATGGCGCGCAACCAGACGCGAACCTTGATCATCGTCTATCCCCACGGCCGCAGTGAAACCGTATTCTCTTGGATTCACACAGTTGATGCCGATAATTGGTACGCCGGTGCTGGCCAGCTGTGCGCTTTCCTGCGCATCGACATCGATGGAAGCAACGATCACCGCGTCGGCATTGCGACGAACCGGCAGCATATCAAAGAACTCACGGCGTTCCTCGATACTGGAGATCTGGAAGATCGATAAATCATAGCCGTCTGCGTGCAAAACCTGGTTCAACCCTTCGATGACGGAAGCGCTGAACCATAGTCGGATATGGTCGCTCATCAGCAAGGCGACACGCAATGCTTTGCCGGACTTGAGCGCAGTGGCCGAACGGGAGATGGAGAAACTCATCTCGTCGGCGATGCGCAACACCCTGGACCGTGTCGCCTCAGATACGAGCTCAGGTCGGGTGAATGATCTGGACACCGTGGAAACCGACACCTTTGCCGCTTTGGCAACGTCTTGAATATTGACTGACATGCACAACTCCTTTATGGCAGTAGATACTACAAGACACAACGTGTTTTGCAAAAAATATCCAAACGTTTGCAACGACACGACAATACGTATTTCTTGCTTATTTCCAAGGGTATCCGTATACTGATAACTGTTCACATTTGATAAATGAATTGACGTTGCATGAAAATCATGACAACGTTTGACTTTTATTTATCTGTGAAGTAGAGTACTCTCGAACCGGTTCGAACCCGACGTTGTGGTCACGGTCGAACTGTCGTTGAATCACTCGAGGGGTGTTCCCCGGGTGTACCCAAGGAGGAGAAAGTGGGCATGAAATGATTACGATGTCCGGCAAGGCAATTCGCAGGTGGTGGGCGCTGTTTGCGCTACCCACGTTCGCGGCTTTCGTCATTGGTTTCCTGGTGCCGTTCGCCATGGGCGTGTACCTGTCGTTCTGCAAGTTCAGCACGGTCACTGACGCCACGTTCGTGGGCGTGTCGAACTACCAAAACATAATCACGGATCCGGAGTTCCTGCACGCGCTGGTGTACACGGTCCTGTTCACGATTGTGACAACCGTGGTGATCAACGTAGTCGCGTTCGCCATTGCGTACATGCTGACCAAGGCCATCAAGGGCTCCACGCTGTTCCGTTCGGTGTTCTTCATGCCGAACCTAATCGGCGGCATCATCTTGGGCTATATCTGGCTACTGCTGCTCAACGGCGTACTGGCGCACTGGGGTCGTTCGATCACATTCTCGGGCGTGTACGGCTTCTGGGGCATGGTTCTGCTGACCTGCTGGCAGCAAATCGGTTACATGATGATCATCTACATCGCGGGTCTGCAGGGCCTGCCCGGCGATGTGATCGAGGCTGCCGCGGTTGACGGCGCGAACTCCCGCCAGACGCTGTTCAACGTGACGATTCCATTGATGATGCCGTCAATCACAGTGTGCACATTCTTGACGGTGACCAACGGCTTCAAGATGTTCGACCAGAACCTCGCCCTGACCAATGGCGCCCCGTCAAATAGCTCCGAGCTCTTGGCTCTGAACATCTACCGCACGTTCTACGGACGCGCCGGCTTCGAGGGCGTGGGCCAGGCCAAGGCCGTGGTGTTCTTCATCATCGTGGCCGTGATTGCCCTCATCCAGAACAAGCTCACCACCAGCAAGGAGGTCCAAGCATGAGCGACAAGGTCAAGCATCCTGTATTCTGGACGGTTTTCCTTTCCATCGTCTCGCTGGCATGGGTCTATCCAATCGTGCTGGTGCTGATCAATAGCTTCAAGCAGAAGGCTTACATCTCGCGCAACGCATTCTCCCTGCCCACCGGCAAGGCCTTCGTGGGACTGGAGAACTACATCAGAGGCATCGAGCGCACGAACCTAATCAGCAGTTTTGGCTGGACCGTAGTCGTCACGGTCGGCGCGGTCCTGCTGATCATCGTGTGCACGTCGATGTGCGCTTGGTGGATTGTACGTACGAACAACTGGGCTGCGCGCCTGCTGTACACACTGTTCCTGTTTAACATGATTGTTCCGTTCCAGATGGTCATGTTCACGCTTTCCAAGCTCGCCGACATGATGGGCCTGAACACCCCATGGGGCCTGTGGATTGTGTATCTAGGCTTCGGTGCGGGCTTAGCCGTGTTCATCTTCACTGGCGTGGTCAAGGGCATCCCGTCCGAACTCGAGGAGTCTGCGATGATCGACGGCGCGTCGGTACCGAGAATCTTCTTCCAAATCGTACTGCCTATCATGCGCCCGAGCCTGATTTCAGTGGCGATCCTGCAGACGATGTGGATCTGGAATGACTTCCTGCTGCCGTACCTGACGTTGGACATGCGCCGTTTCAAGACGATGTCGATTGCGATTCAGTACCTCAAGGGTGGTTATGGATCAGTGGACATGGGCGCCATGATGGCCTGCTTGGTGGTGGCGATTGTGCCGATCATCATATTCTACCTGTGCTGCCAGAAGTACATCATCAAGGGCGTGATGGCCGGCGCTGTCAAAGGCTGATTAACTTCATCGCATGAGGGGTGCTGTCGGAATTTTCGTCGGCACCCCTTTTCTTCATATCCGCAGAACACGCACGTCAACCGTTGCAAACACTTATGTTAACGTGTCTCTAGCAGTTGTCATGACAGCAATGTCGTTCGTCAGTGGAGGATTCTCTATGAAAGCGAGCATCCAAGCCGTGGCCGCCGAAGCGGGAGTATCGATTTCGACCGTCTCTCGCACATTCGCCAAACCGAATCTGGTGCTGCCGGAGACTCGCAGCAAAGTGATGGCAGCCGCGGAAAAACTTGACTACCGCATCTCCCGCTCAGCGGCCGCACTGAAAACCGGTCAATCGTTCCGCGTCGCGCTGTTGATGAGCGATTCGATTTCGACTTGGTTCAATTCCAATACCTATGCCGGATTGGATTCCGTGCTGCACCCGGCCGGATATGACATTTCCATCTTCGAGATGGCCGACGCGCACGACCGCCATGAGTTCTTCGCAACGTTGCCGGTACGCCGCAACGTCGACGCGGTCATCGTAAACTCCTTCAACATCGTGCCCGAAGAGGTCGAAAAACTTTCGAACATGAAGGTACCGATCGTCGGCATCAACATTCCATCAATCAACGGATTCAATGCCACGGTGAGTATCGACGACCGTCAGGCCATGCATGTTGCTGTGAAGCACTTGTTCTCCATGGGCCACCGACGTATCGCTTATGCGTACGAGACATCAAATGACAATAACCAGAACATGGTCTTCAGCGCAGAAGCGCGTCTGCATGGGCTGATGGAAACTGCCGAAGAGCGAAAGATGACGGTGGAACGCATCGCAATCCGCAACTATGAAGACGCCACCAACACTATTCTCAATTCATTGCTGACCATGGACCCCGCCCCCACCGCACTGTATTGCGAAAGTGACGAGCTGGCATTGCCTGTCATCTATAAGTTGTGCCAGTACGGGCACGCCGTCCCTCAAGAGCTCTCGGTCATCGGATTCGACGACGTACCACTTGCCGCAAAGATCGGCCTGACCACGTTGCATCAGGATCCGTTCAACATGGGCGAAAACGCCGCACGTAAGATGCTGAGTGTCATGTCCGGAAAAACACCGAAACCGCTGCATGAAACACTACAGGCACAACTCATGATGCGTGAAACCACCGCATTCATCGACTGACCAAGCCACTACTACCTCGCCAAAGGGTTCTCTATGGCACATATGCTGTAACTGACTGCCCAACCGGCTATGAATCCGAAATCACCATTCAGAGTGACCTTGGCGCATCGGCATCATCATCGAATCTCTAATTCTGTCCGGAATGGCAGGAAGATGGCATTTTCGAAAACCACGACACGCAGATAGTCATGACATCACGACCGGAATCCGACCAGCAATTCACCAAGACCCTGCAGGATGACCTACTCATCATCGACACTCCGGCCCTTCAGCCTGCCTATGGTATGCGCCCCCTCAGCAAAGAAGGTTTGAGTGTAGTGGTTAAAGGCCCTGCACCAAGCCAGATGAACACATACGCATTACGGTGAGGTTCAGCATGGCAAATCTTCGCGGTACCGGTGAAGCTCAACCTGACTAGTCCTATATCGTAATGCGCAAACGGGGCTTGGCGGATAAACCGCCAAGCCCCGTTTGCGCATTCGATGAGACTCTATTGCGCTCAATGAGTGGTCTTATATTCAGACGCCCAACCATCCACAAATGCATCATGCACGGTGTCCCATGTACCGGTCTCCTGCGCATATTCCAACATCGCGTTGCCCAGCGTCAACACCCACTGAGTGCTTGGCAACGGATAGATCACAATATCGTACTTATCTGCCTTGGCATAGGCATCGTTGGCGCGATGAATCGGGTTCTTGGTCTGGTAGCCGGCCTTCGCATACGACTTAAACGGTGTTTCGAAACCCGCCTCATTCGTGATGATGTCACGTGCCTCATCATCGTTCAGGATGTAGTCAAGGAACTGCTTGGTGGCCTTCTGATCTTTTTCAGAGGCGTTCTTGTTCATCGCAAAGTACAGGAAGCTCACGGTCAGGCCTGCATTCTCCTCACCCTTCACACCCATATAGATCGGCAATACGCCCATATCTTCATCGGCGACCTCTTGATCGCGAATCTGCGAATAGCCCCAAGAGCCATTCTGCAAGAACACGGCCTCACCCAGTGCGAACTCGGAGTTGGCGTCGTCCATGGTGGCACTGGCGAGCTGCGTCTTCGGAATCGTGGCGTCGTTGATGTACAGGTCGAAAATGTTCTTGAAGTTCGATACGTACTTGTCGGAAATGGTGGCCGGCATTTGCGTGACACCCTGATCGCGATACTCATAGTAGACGGAGATATGCGCCAGTTGATCACCGAAACGTTTGATGGAGCTGGTGTCGAAGCCGGCGGAGGTGAACGCACCTTTCACGCCCATCTCATCCTTATGTGCTTGTATTTCATCGGCAACTGTCTTCAGTGTCTTGAAATTGTTGATGCTGTCAACCGACTTAATGCTTGCCCAGGAAGAATCGAAGTACTTCTGCAGCAGCTTCTTGTTGTAGATGATGCCATATCGTTCCATGACGTAGGGCACAGCACCAACCGTATCGCCATCCTTCAGCGCATAGTCGGGGTTCTCCTGATCCTTGTAGATGTTGGTTCCCGACATGTCGGCATAATAATCAGTCCAATTCAGAAAGTCGTTGTTGTCGACATCGAACAACGTAGGCGCCTCGGATTTGGCCAGCTCACTCTTAAGCGACTGTTCGTAGGTGTCGGATGATGCAGTGGCGATATCGACCTGGATACCGGTCTTCTTGGTGAACTTTTCGGCCAGTTCCTTGAACTGGTCCTGTTGTTCCACCTTCATGCTGAGAAAATATACATGCCCTTTGTCAGCGTTGACATTTGAGCCGCCGCATGCGGAGAGCGCACCAACGGACATGGCGAGCGCCGACACTGCGGCAATGGTACGAGTGAGTTTCTTCATGATCTCCTCCAAAAAATAATGATTCTGACAGCGTCGTCAGATGATGACAAACGTCGTGCATCGTGCGATATGTGGTACCGAAGTATAGTTTAATCGCTTAAGCAAAAATGAGAGGAAAAGCCGCAAGGAGAGCCGCCGAGGCGAAAAGAAGGTACGAAACGACCTCGACGACCCGTAATCAGTCAAAAAGAAATCAGATTGGTCAGACCTCCTTCAATCCGCGAGCGATGGAGACATTGCGTACCTCAACGACGCCGTCGGTGGCGAAAATGCTCAGCGACTCGCCGGGGCGCTCATACATGCGCACGTTCAGTGCCACTCCATCCACATACAACGTGCCGATAGTGTCATCGACGATGAGTTGCAGATGATAGTTACGGCCTGCCTCGAGCTTGATAGGTCGCTCAAGCCCGATGTTCATGACATTAAACCATGGGAAGTTCGGACTGCCTTCGAACACATAGCGATTTTCAGCTACGGGGAAGATGAACTGGTATCCCAGCGCGGTATCTTCGTTCTCGTTGACACGCAGGCCGAAGGAGCGAGTTCCTTCTGAGAAGGTGATGTCGGCTTCGAACGAGAACAAATCACCGCAGCCAAGGGCGAGTACCGCCTCCTGTCGCGCACCAGTACCATCGATGGTCACATTGCCGACATTCTCGCGCTCATTGAATGCATTCCACACGGTATCGGGAATGCGCACACCGAGCGTGCCGTCTTCGCGCTGATACACCTCGTGCGCCACGAAAGTTCCGGCCCATTCGAAGTTGCTCCTGTCATCGCACTTCTCTTTGGTGCCGACCCAGCCAAACAGGATGCGTTGGCCATTCAGTTCGAAGGTACGGCCGGCATAGTAGGCACTGCCGTCGAATGCATCGTCCGACGGTGCAATCCATGGGCCGTCAAGGCTCTTGGCCATACGATAGACCATCTTGTGCTTGTCGCTGTATTCGGTGACGATGTGGTACCACCAGTCGCCCATCTTGAACAGGTCGGGCATTTCATGCATGGTGTACAGGTTTGGAGCCCAGAAATCACCCTCAAATTTCCAGTCCTTGAGATCCTTAGAGGTGAACTTCACGGTACGGCCGGTCTGGCAGGTTTTCGGACCGATTTTACGGGCACCAAGAATCAGCAGATACTGGTCATGTTCTTCGTCCCGAATGACCCACGGGTCACGCCAGTCATCAGGGTCATAGCCCTCTTGCGGCGTAAAGGTGATAGCATCCTGTGTTTTGGTCCAGTGGTACAGGTCGTCACTGACCGCATGCATGAGCACCTGCGCAGGCCTGCCCTGTGCGGGATAATCGCGGTTATAGCCGGTGTAGAAGATGTGGTACTGGCCCTCGCCCTCAAACACCGAGCCCGCGAAGATGAATTGATCCTGTGCGTCATATGCACCACGGGGGATTGCCACTCCATGATTCTCGTAGTTTACGAAATCTTTGGTTGTGGCAAGATCCCAGCCGAACGGCTCTCCGAACGGCTCCGGGTTGCGATTGTCCCGCTGGTGGAACAGGAAGAATTCGTCGCCCTTGCCAAATGGCATGCAGTCACCGAACCAAGTGCCAGGGAACTGGTAATAAAGCTTCATATCTTTACCTTTCTTCAGCTGCTTTGCCTTTCGCCCGGCAATCGTCTGCGATTACCTTTTGAAGGAACCAGTATTACTTCGCATTATTCAGTTTAAGCGCTTAAACTGTTTAAGCGATTAAGCACAAATATAGCACTTAAAATCAAAATGTCAAACGATTGACGCAGTCACCTTGCACAATGCCGTTTTTCCACCGTTTCGTGAGTGTTTCCACGAGTGTCGCAGCACTACGACGACCATGCTACAACCTCTTCACCGAATCCCTAGATACCGCCGGACATTGCACAAAAATCGGCTCGAACGTCCTCGTCACTACATGTTCATCACCATCATCCTCATTGCGGCCGCACTGCCGCAACAACGTTCGCACGCCCATCACACCGAGCTCATATTGTGGCAGACCCACGGTGGTCAGCGCGGGATGCATGTGCGCGGAAATCATTTCCTGATTATCGAACCCAACCACGGAGATATCATCCGGCACACGTTTACCTAACTCACGCAACGCATCGTACAAACCAAGCGCAGTGCGGTCATTATGGCAAAACACTGCGGTCGCATCCGTCGCCATCACCTTTTCCGCTGCCCCGTATCCACCTTCTTGGTCAGCGTTCGCAGGTACCACCAGTGACGAATCAAAATCGATGCCGAATGCCGCAAGCGCCGCTTTGTATCCTTCAAGTCGGCCAAGCGACGCAGGCGAGGGCGTAATGGCGTTAACGAACGCGATACGCCGATGTCCGGCCTCAAGCAATAGTCGCGTGGCTGTGGCCCCACCCTGAACTTCGTTCGGCACCACAGCAGGAAATCGGCCACGTTCGTCATAGCAGTTCACCAACACCGCCGGCACCTTATCGAGTTCGCTCGGTGGCGTAATTGATTCATGAACCCACTTCGAGTAGATGACGCCTTCGACCTGATGCTCAAGCATGAACGCGAAAGTCTTACGTTCCACATCTTTTTTACCGTTGGTGTTAACCACCAGCAGAATCTTCCCGTTACGCCAAGCCTCATCCTGCGCACCTTGGATTACCTGCCCCGCGAACGGAGAGGTAGCCACACCGTCGCTGATGAAGCCTATGATGTCGGAACAGCCACGGGCCAACCCCCGAGCCAATGCATTGTGATGGTAACCGAGCGAATCGGCGGCCTTACGGACTTTGCGGCGCGTGGATTCCGGGATACGCACATTACGATTGTCATTCACCGCCCATGAAGCAGTCGCGATAGAGACGCCGGCCGCTTTGGCAACGTCTTGCAACGTTACTTTCGCCATACCGTCCCCCGACCATCAGACTCCGGCTTGTTGACGTATTTGGCGAACGCATGTTCGAGAATCGGGACGTGAAGCATAAGCACGCTGCCATACCCAAGCACCACCAGCAAAAACAGACCCTGCGGCATGTAGAACCAAGAGCCGACAATCAGCCCTAGGAACGCAACATCGATTATCGCCAGCGCGATGGTCGACGCGACATTAGTCACGCCGAAGATGAATGCATTGGCGAGGGTGCCACCAAGGCTATTTTCGAAACGAGCCTGTAACGCCCAGACCCATTCGAAGCCCATGATCCATACGATGGTGAAACCGAATTTTGGAATTAGCAACGGTACAATCTGCAGAACGACCCACGCGTAGGACAGCACTGCCAGCGCCACACCGAAGATTAGCCACTGCACCGTGGACTTCACAAAATTACTTTTGAATGATCTGAAATAATTGGTGGTGACGTGTCCCTCTCCCGCAAGCGTCTTGCGAGCAGCGTCGTGGCCGGCGGTCAGCGCGGCACCGACAGTCACAAGCGGAATGCTGGTGACAAGCATGAGAATATTGATCCACACACCGTCGGTCAGATTGTTCCAACCGCGCATGAGACCTGAATCAGGTGACAGGAATTTCATATCGCTCCTTTGTGCAAGGCCATGACCGCCAACGTTGTGTTCAATCTTACCAAGACTCCGCCATGTCCGTGACAACGTAATCACAACACACCCGTGATGCATTGGCACCATTGGTGATATCGTTGTCATTAGCTGTTCATAGGCGAACAATCACTAGAACAGGGACATATCGGGACAAAGACGTAAGGACAACATCATGACCGCGAATAATGAACGTGCGGATTGGTGGAAGCAGGCCGTTGTATATCAGGTCTATCCACGATCGTTCAAGGATTCCGACGGGGATGGCTTGGGCGACATCGCCGGCGTCTCCGAGAAGATGGACTATCTGCGGGCCCTCGGCGTGGACGCCGTCTGGCTGAGCCCGTTCTATCCCTCCGAACTCGCCGACGGCGGCTACGACGTGATCGACTACCGTGACGTAGACCCACGCCTAGGCACCATGGACGACTTCGACGAGATGACGCTCAGGGCTCACGAGGCCGGCATCAAAGTAATCGTCGACATCGTACCCAACCACACCGCCAACAAGCATCGGATGTTCCTAGAGGCTCTTGCCGCGGGGCGCGGCTCCAAGGAACGCGACCGCTACATCTTCCGCGAGGGACGCGGTGAGAACGGTGAACTTCCACCGAATGACTGGATCTCCCTGTTCGGCGGCCCAGCCTGGGAGCGTGTGGAAGATGGCCAATGGTACCTACATATCTTCACCAAGGAACAACCAGACCTCAACTGGAAGAACCCGGAGGTACACGAGGAATTCAAGAAAACGCTACGCTTCTGGTCCGACCATGGCACTGATGGCTTCCGTATCGATGTGGCGCACGGCCTAGCCAAGGATCTTGAATGCATGCCACTTGAAGAGATGGGCAAACGCTATCCGATTCACGAATCGCTATGCCATGACGGCACTAACCCGATTTGGGATCGTTTTGAAGTGCACGACATCTACCGCGAGTGGCGCGAAGTGTTCAACGAGTACGATCCGCCACGCTTCGCCGTCGGTGAGGCCTGGTGCGTACCGGAGCATCAGCATCTGTACGCCTCCCCCGAAGAGCTGGGACAGGTGTTCAATTTCGAGTTCGCCGAAGCCAACTGGAACGCCGCCGAGATGCGTACCGCCATCGAGGAGGGCTTGGATTCAGCCACACATTCCGGCGGCTCCACCACCACGTGGGTCATGAGCAACCACGATGTACCGCGTCATGCCAGCCGTTACGCCCTGCCTCAGATCAAGACCCCCAGTCATCATCAGGTAGCCAAGGACTGGTTGCTGCGCGACGGCACCTCTTATATTGAAGACCGTGAACTCGGCACCAAGCGCTCCCGCGCCGCCATCATGATGGAAACCGGGCTACCAGGTTCTGTATATGTGTATCAAGGAGAGGAACTGGGCCTGTTCGAGGTAGCAGATATTCCTTGGGATCGTCTTGAGGACCCAACTCCGTACTTCACCACCCAGCGTTATTATGAAAAGGGCCGCGATGGCTGTCGCGTGCCGATGCCGTGGATCGCCGCGGACAAGCCGACGCCGGCTTCCTGGAATGAGAGTTTTGGCGACGGAGCCTCCTTTGGCTTCTCCCCCGTCACCAAGGTGGATGGTACCCAATCCGAACGCCCCCATTTGCCGCAGCCTCTCTGGTACGGCAATTTCACCGCCGACAGCGAAGCACAGGATCCGGATTCAATGTTGTCGCTGTATCGCGCAGCACTCGCCGCACGTCAGGACATACTCACCGCCACGGCGGATACCTCCTGCACTCTAATCGACGTAGGCGATGAGATAATCGCCTACACGCGCCCTGCCGCCGATGGTCGCACATTCGCCTCCTATACGAACTTCGGTAAGACTCCAGCTTCACTGCCAAACGGAGAGATCATACTGGCGTCTGGCGATGTATCCAACGGGCAATTGCCCCAAGACACAACCATCTGGATGCTGCTCTAATCCACACATTGAATGCTCCCGCGTTACCCCCCCCCCAATGAAGCATCAGCAACACGGGAGCATTACTGTCACAAGAATCTCCCTCGGCCCTCCGTCTCGCAGCGTCTGGCCACGGCTGCGCATGCGGCCACCGAACTAAGCGATGGGTTGCTGGGACAGGTTGCGTAGGTTACATGGCATGAACGGAGTGACGATTCAAGATTATGGCCAGAGCAGCCGGAGTGTCAGTGGCCACCGTTCCCTGGGTGGCGAACAACAAAGGTCAACATTCCAGAATCCATAAGAAGCCGAGCACGCAAGGTTGCACAACAATTTGGATATCGCCCCAACGCATTGGCGAAGGGTTGGGTCAGTGGGCTCTCTAAACTTATTGGCTTCATCAGCGATGGCGCGCCCCATGCCGGACAAGTCATTCGAGGCTCGCAGGATGGGGCATGGCATCAAGGTATGATTCTGCTGATCGTGGACACCAATGGTGAAAAACGTTGAACCGCAGGCCTTTGAATCCAAGATGGACCACCAGATAGATAGCATCATTCATTCATCTTGGGCGCACCGGCAGGTAACTCCTCCCGAAATCTTACGCAAAACCAGAGCGGTTCTGGTGAACTGCTCTGCTAGGCACGCTGAATTTCCATCGGTGGTTTCCGATGAAATCGGCGGCGGTCGCTCGGCAACCAAATTGCTATTAAAATCATGTCAAGAGCCGTCGTGACACATATTGCCGCGACGGCTCTTGACTCAGCTATGCTAAGGAAACGGTCTGTCTCAAGCATCCATGATGGCAGCTAACGATTTGACTCGTGGCAAATCGAACACTTCGTCGGTGTGCACGACACGTCCATGCTCATCAGCCAGCGGAATACGCCAATTCGGATACTGATCGGACGTTCCAGGCTGGTTCTGGGTACGACGCTCGCCGACGCCATCAACCAGTGCGGCCTGTATTAGCAACGATGGTGATTTACGCAGCATGGCGTGCATGGCTTCAACAATCTGCGGGATGTGGCTGTCCGCATCGTCAGCTTCCTCATCGGAGATCAGACCAAGTGTCCGCAGACGATTGAGCATGGCCTGACGTTCCGCGGTGGCCGATGCTTGGAAGGATTCCACCGATTCGGTAAGCAGATGGAGCCGCTCACGCAACTGTACATGCTCGAACTGCAGGTACCCTGCGGTCGGTGGCAGATCGTGCGTAGTGACGGACGCTAACGCATACTTGCGATAGTTGGTCGGATCATCGTATGGATCGCCTGCGTTGGGAGAGTCATCCACTCGTGCGAACCACTCCACCACGGTACCAAGCACACCATGTGAAGCAAGCACCTTGCGTACATAGTTCGGCACTGTACCCAAGTCCTCACCGATCACCAGGCCGTCCGCACGGGAGGCTTCGATGGTAAGGATGGCTATCATCGCATCAACGTTGTATGTCACGTAGGCACCGTTCTTGGCGCCTTCGCCCTGAGGAATCCACCATAGGCGGAACAGGCCGAGTACATGGTCGATACGCACCGCACCGGCGTGAGCGAACATGGTATGCACCATGTCACGGTACACACCGTAACCGGTGGCGTTCAGATAATTCGGATTGAACGGCGGCTGACCCCAATCCTGCCCCTGTTGGTTGTAGAAGTCAGGCGGGCAGCCCACAGTCACGCTACCGACAGCGAATCGTTCCGGATTCCACCACACATCCGCACCTAACGAATGCACACCCACGGCCATGTCCTGCATCAAGCCTAATGCCATACCGGAGTTCTTGGCAATCTGCTGAGCCGCCGACACTTGTTCGTCGGCAATCCACTGCAACCAGCACTGAAATTCAACCAAATCGGCATGCTCACGTATAAGTTCGGCCACTTCCGGCGAGTCACGATTGGTGTCGTTAAACCAGGAAGTTTCCCACGGCGCACCCCACACCTCGAACGCCACAGACCAAGCAGCGAACGCTTTCAAATCCGGACCGGCCTGCTCCTTGAACCGTTCGAAGGCAGACTGACGCTCAACGGAACGCGGTTGCCTGAAGATGATTTTCAGCGCCTGTCGTTTATGACACCATGCGGAATTGATGTCCATCGGATTCACATCATCATTGGCAGCCGACACCTGCGCATGCAGACGCGCCACCTCCGCCTTATCGGATTCACTTAGATCAGCGTATTCGGCGATATCCTGCGGACGAATATACGTGACATTCAGGAAGCGACGGGATTCCGGCAGGTACGGCGAAGGTTCCAACGGCGGGATCGGCGCACATGCGTGAATCGGATTGATCAGCATAAAGTCGGCATGCGTTTTTTCTGCAGCGTCCTTGAGGAGGTGTCGCAAATCACCGTAATCGCCCACACCCCACGATTCGGAGGAACGTACGGAATACATCTGCGCCATCCATCCCCAACGTTGCCTATCGGCCACCGCTTTCGGGACCGGAATACTGGCAGGTGCACAAATCAGCGTCGCCTCGCCATATGCGTCGCCAGCATTGATACGCAACGTGTGATAGCCAGAGGGAATATCATCTGGCAGGTTCAATCTCAATGTACCGTCATTCTCTGCTAATAGGCACATCGCCAGATTGCCTGCGTAGGCGGTACCGTCTTCCAGCAGCAGGCGCAATGTAACGTTCCGGCCTGCCGGACGAATCGGAATGGCGGTAGGCGTACCGAGGAATTTAACAATGGTCGACGGCACCAGCGTAGTCTGGGTCTTACGCACAGTTGCCTCATATGATTTCGTAACCGCCTCATCGGTGGAGGCATCCACGCCAAGCGCCCGCAGTACGGAGACGAGTACTTCGTCGCGAATCTCCACATAAGCGCCCAACTGATCGATGTATGATGTCGAAATACCGTTGGCTTTGGCTAGCTGAATCAACGGACGTGCAAGACGTTCGGCGCTTTCTTCGTTTCTGGGTGCAGCGACTGGTGAATTCGGCATCTTCGCTCTCCTTTGCTGGCTGATCATTGCCAGACTGCGTAATCATATGAATCCCTGAGCCTGTTATCACTATCATGAACAGATAGTGCAACAGGAATGTTTCTCATCTTTAGAATATCGCAGATTGACATCGTTTGCAATACCAACAAACGGCATGTTGCGGCGCTTATGGCGACACCACGTCAACAATCCGCATCCTTGGATATTGTTTTATGACATACGTTTGCACTACGACGTTTTGCACACTGCCCGCATTCATCGTCACATGAGCGGACTAGAACAGTGCAAACAGCGACAACATCACCGGATGTAAGATCAGAATATGACGAACAGCACGGCAATGAAAATCGCGCCGATGCCGTAAGCCATGATGAGCATGGAGTTGTCGCTGACGTCACAGCATACAACACTATCGATATGCAGTACCGCTTACATCGAACTGACGTATTTCCTGCAGAGTGAGCGACAGCCAATGCATGGCCCTTTAGGTTCGCTACTCGTTGATTGCCCGGTCATTGTCACGCAACACCAACTGCACCGGCGCGTCGGTCTCACGTAAGGTCAGGCGAGCATGCATGATTTCATGCGGCTGACCGAGAGTCTCCCCATTAATGAGTGTGAGCGCTTTATGTGCGGCTTTACGGCCCATCAGAAACGGATCTTGTTTCATGGTGGTCAGGTTCATGATATCCGCATACTGACTGTCATCAAATCCGATAATCGAATAATCCCGCGGCGTGAGCTTGTCATACCGTTCCAGTCGCACAATCAGCGGAATCGCAATGGTGTCGGTTTGACAACAGATTGCATCCGGGAATTGATCAAGCGCCAACAACGAGGCCAAGGCACTGTCGGCGTAGCCACCATCGCGCGGCACTTCAAGCACCTTCCAGTGCAGGTCGTGGCTTGTCTCAGCGGTCTGACAAGCATGGATGAAACCCTGACGACGAGCATCGATAGAGGCATTAAGCGAATCGGCGGCGCGCGAGCAGATGTACACGATGTATTTGTGACCGAGATTGATGAGATGCTGCGTAGCAATCATCATGCCCTCGTCGTCGTCAATGCATACGGTGGCATCGAAATCTTCACGTCCCGGCGTATTGATACCAACGATCGGCACACGAATGCGCTTGAGCTGCTCAACTTCACGCGAATCGACGGCGAAGGAAGCGACGAATACTGCATCCACATTGCGACGTACCGGCAAAGTGGTGAAGAACCGTTCGCGGTTCTCAGCGGTATCGATATGCTGGAACAGTGAAATGTCATAGCCAGCACCATGCATGACATCATCCAACCCAGCAAGCACCCTGTTATTGAACCAACTGGTGATGTCTTCATTCATCAGCATCGCCGCACGATAGGTCAGGCCAGACTTGAGTGCCGTGGCGGAACGGGAAATGTTGAAATCAAGTCTGTCGGCGGTTTCCAACACCTTCCGACGTGTTTTATCGGATACCAAGTCAGGACGCGTGAAAGCTCGCGACACCGTGGAAACGGAGACGCCTGACGCTTTGGCCACCTCACGAATGCCTACTTTGGTCATGATGCCCCTTTGCTACTTCTCGTCTTGCACGGCACGCGACACATTCGTTGTGCGCACGCGAACATATCTACGTATATCATACTGCCAACGTTGTCAAAAATGAAACGGTTAAAGAAGACACCGTACTTCTTATCCACAATTGCAAACGAATGTAAACCAGCAGGAATGGATACGCCGCACATGATTCTAATAATGTATAAATCACTGTGATTCCAGTGTGTAAAAGTTTAAGGTACCGCGTAGCGAGTCGCATCGCCTGCTCATCGTCGATGGAAACAGACAACGTAAAGGCGCTTTCAGGCAATGCATTAATGCCGACAAGCGGTAGGTTCGCACTTTGCAAACGACTCGCCTCATCAGGGTCTATGTCGAAGGAGGGAATGATTACGGCATCAGCGTTGCGGCGAATTGGTAGGTTCTCGAAAAAAGTGCGCCTGTCTTCCTTGGTGGAGATGGGGTAGACGGAGATGTCGTAACCGGCCGGATTGAACACTGCATCAAGGCCCTCGTAAATTCGTGCGTTGAACTATGACGCAAAGCGATCGTTCAGCAATAGGGCAATACGGTACGTCCGCCCGGCCTGAAACACAGTGGCGGAGTGAGAGATCGAAAAATTCAGTTCATTTGCGGCAGCCAGAACCTTGTCACGTGTCTTCTTCGCTACCACGTCAGGATGCTTGAAAGTACGCGAAACCGTAGCGATGGAGACACCAGCCAGCTGCGCCACGTCTTCGATATTGGCTTGCATGCGCACTCCTTGCATATGATTAGCGCCGTCTTACGGCGATTGTCTCATTATATGCTGAATGCGTTTACATCATTGTCATACCGCCGTTATGACGGCTGATTGTGCCAGACTGCTGCAAATGCCGGTAGGCAACCGACCTTCCATCCGATATGTCTTCAGCAGTTCCAACGCTCTATGACATTGTCACCCTTGTACTGGCTCAGGATGCAGTAATGCGCGGTATCGAGCCGCAGCAGACGGGCGAAATGCGGGTCGACGCCCAACCATTGCGAAGTAAGGATGCGCAGAATATGCGCATGAGCCACCAGCAGCACATCGTGGCCGACGTTCAGCAACGGCAATACTCGTTCGATGGCGTCCCGGGTACGCGCGGCGGCCTCCTCCACGTCCTCGCCCGGACCGTTATGCACCGGAACCTGCTCGCCGGACGGCAATGTCTCAATCCAATCGCCTTCAAGTCCGGGGTTCAGCGAACGCGGACCATCCCGCCATACGTCCCAGGCGAAACCGCTGGCCTCGCTGACCTGCTGGCGTGTGCGCCCCTCGGCGCGACCGTAATCCCATTCGGCGATCTCGGGCAGGATCCTGTAATTGCCGTAACCGGCGAGCGCCGCGGTCTGGCGGGCACGGCGAAGCGGACTTGCGAACATGCAGCCTGGATCGAAACCGTTCGGGAAGGCCGAACGCAAACGCTCTCCCGCGGATTCGGCCTGTAGCCGACCGGTGTCGGTCAATGGAATATCAGTGCGTCCGGTATGCTGACCGGATTCGCTCCACACCGTCTGTCCGTGGCGCAACAGCACCAAGCGTCCGGGCGCGACAACGGAAGCGTCCTTGCTTCCAACATGATTTTCAGTCATATCCCTACTCTAACCGACCCCGCCCATGAACCCCTGCACTTGCTCCCGCGTGTCTTCGGAAATCGCAACATCATTCCGCTACGCGCTTCGCCCATCCGGATTGGCAGGAAAGCACGTCGATCACGCATTACTATGGAACCATGAGTGAAACGCCAGATCTGGAATCTACAGCGGACCGTGTGGTAGCGGCCCTGCGCAACATCGACGGGAAAGTGAACGCCAAGCGCGATCAGAGACTGAACGATCCCGATTCCTTCGGTGACAAAATCTTCAAATTCGCCATGCCTACGCTAGTCGGACTGGCGTTCGGCAAGGTGTTCGAGATGGCGTGGAAGCAGAGCGTTGGCCGCAAGGCGACCCTTCCCGACGGCACCACCGACGCACGCAAGGACGCCATCCTCGGCATCGCCTTCGCCGTCATTTCCGCAGCCTTGGGCGCACTGGTCTCGCAACTGTCCGACCGCGGTTCCAAGGCCATCGTCAACCATCGCCACGCCAAGCGCAGGTAGCACGATCATCACCGATCGTCCGACTTGCCCTCCGGGAAGATGATCTTGTATACGAAGAAGTAGATCACCATGGACACGCCTCCGGTGATGAACGTGACCAGCAGATTGTATACGGCTGGATCGAACCGTGCCTGCGCCAACGGCAGCCACAGGCCGTTGATGGCGTTGCAGAACAATGAGATCAGCACCCATGCGATGAAGTACCACAGTATCTGATATGCCACGTTGCCATGTGATTTGAACGTCACGTTGCGTTGCAGCGGGAAGTTGACGCACTGCGCCACGAATGATCTGATCTCATAGCTCAGGAAATATCCAAGGCCACCGCCGATCACCACTTCCCCGGCCGCATTGCGCGCCACCCCATAGCCAAGCACATTCCACGAGTAGTCGATGCCTGCGAACGATATCGGAATATGCGGCCACATGAATGCCGTGGAGGCCAGCCCCTCGCCAAACAGATACGGCAGGAACGTGAACAACGCATATTGCAGCACGGTGACCGCCAGACTGAACAGATAGAACACGCCTATCTGCCAGACCCATTTTGCGGCCTTCGGATGATTCCTCGCAAAGGTTCGCCAAGGATTGACCGCCATTATCTCACCTCGATTCGAGCCGTGGCCTCACCGTACGGACTGCTTGCCTTCACGCTGAGGATTCCCGTCTCGCAAGGCCTGATGATGGCCATCGCCTCGCCGTAGTAGGTGTCGGCGGTATCGCTGCGATAGCTACGCTCGTAGTATGGGCAGGCGCTGCCAAAACCTAGGATTTCGCCGTTTTCCACTTCGATATGCACGTCACCTCGCAGTAATGGTTTGACGGTTCCCGCAGCGTCGGCATACATGAACCGCACATATGCGAGCCCGTCACCGAGCGCGATGCGCTCCGCTTCCGGCACGGCATGCAATCTCGTTTCCTTGCCCGCCGTGGCCAGTGATGTTCTCGCGATTTCCACGCCGTCGGCGTCATACGCCACCGCCGTCAGACTGCCCGGCCTGTAGACGGCCGTGAATGTCACGCGAGCGTCACGTCCGACACGAGCCGACCCGATTTCACGCCCGTTCAGCAAGAGTTTCACCCTGGCGGCACGCGCATATACCTCCACTTGCGTGCGTTCACCTTCCTGACCGTCCCACGACCAACTTTCGACCGCATTGGTCATCTTCCAGGCGGACGGCGAATGTTCACGGCCAAGACCGACCGGCACCACGCCGATCGCAATCGGTTTCAGACCGAATGCGACCTGAGTGTATGAAGCCTCCGCCAAAGGCTTGCCGGTCAGGTCGAATCGACCGGCGCCCGCACTCACCCAGCCAAGTGATCCGTCGAAGTTCTTGGCATATTCCGCATACTCCTGCGAGCCGATACCGACTTCCCCGAGATAATCCATACCGGACCATACGAAATCACCGATCAGCCGCGGATTGCTCTGCGCCAAATCCCAGAATCGCGCCGCATCCGAGCAGAAGGTTTCCGAGCCGACGATCACGCGATTCGGATATCTGTTCAGGTCATGCCTGTATCGGCGGATGCCGTAGTTGTATCCGGCAACGTCCATCACGGCGAACGCGCCGCGCGTCTTCCAATCGCAAGGAGGCAAGGTCGCACCGAACTTCATGAAGTCGGCTCCCATGATGCCTGCGAGCCGATTGAAGAATTCGCTGCCGACCGCCTTCTTCTTGCCGGAATGTTCGATTTCCTTCATCGCTTTTTCGTCGGTATACACGCCAAGTCCCATGGATGACAAGAAATTGAAGAAGATATTGACGCCGCAGGTCACTGGTCTGGTCGCGTCGAGCCCATGCAGATATTGCGTCATGGCATCGGTCAGAGCGATACCTCGCGGCTGCGCGGTTTCCGACACTTCATTGCCGATCGAATACATGATCACGCTCGGATGGTTATAGTCCTTGGCCACCAGATCAGCCAGATCATCACGATAGTTCGCCTCCACTTCAGTGCCGTAGTCGTAGCGGGTCTTGTGGATGTACCAGCCGTCCACATACTCGTCGAGCATCAACATGCCCAGTCGGTCATAGGCGTCAAGCAACGCCTTGGAACAAGGATTGTGCGCGGAACGGATGGCATTATAACCGCCGCCTTTCAGCAACGCCACCTTGCGTTCCTCGGCAGCCGGATATGCGCATGCACCCAGCAGTCCGTTGTCATGGTGGAGGCAGCAACCACGCAGGATCACACGTTCGCCATTGATACGGAATCCCCGTCGCGCATCACATTCCACCGTACGCACGCCGAAGACCTCACGTTGCTCGTCATCACCGAACCGCACCACACAGGTGTAGAGATTCGGCTCATCGGTGTTCCACAGGCGAACATCGGGAATCACGCATTCCTCATGCATGAGATTGCCCTGCCCATCGAGCCGATCCGACAACGCCTTGAATTGCGCCATGGACCTGCCATCGACATCAAGAACGCTCACATATACGACTCCCGGATGGCTGGTGCGTACGTCGACCGCGATGCGTCTGGTACGGTAATCGACCGTCGTTATGCGCACGCCGTCGGGCATGATATGTCGCTCCGGCATGACACATAGCCATACCGGACGATAGATGCCGGTACCGGAATACCAGCGACAGTTCGGCTGGTCGCTGTTATGCGCTTCGACCGTCAACACGTTGTCGCCTTCGGCTATGTACTCGCTCAGATCCGCATAGAAGCCGGAATAGCCATAATCATGGGAGGCGATCAGCCTACCGTTCAATCGTATGCGGGCATTACGGTAGACACCTTCGAACTCGAGCAGGGTGAGATCACCGGAAGATCTGCGAATGTCGGCGGAAGAGAAATGCTTGGTGTACAGGTAGTCGCGAGCGCTGTACCAGCCGCTGTTCACTCCGGATGGGCTGTCGGCGCTTTTCGGATCCCACTGCATGGCGTCGTGGGGAATGGTCACCGGCACTTCCTCGGCCTCGGATGCGGCCGGACGGCACATCCAGCCGGTATTGAATGGGATTCTGTTCATGATGGTGCTTTCAAAGACGTTCACGAAGGAAGGTCGTCATTCGGGCGCAAGAACGATCGTGGCGCCCCTTCGCCCGAACGACGTCTGACAAATGACGGAGGGCCGGCAGCCTACTTACGCTTACGCATGAACGACGACACCATGAGCATCAGCACGGTGACTGCGGTCAGCACGGTCACCGTCATGACCGGACCGAACAGGCTCTGGTCGCCGAACATGTTCAGATTCATGAAATGGCCGACGAACGTATACATGCATTCCATGACGAACGCACACCATGCGATCATGCCTATCGCCGGCGTTACGGCAATCAGCCAGTCATTGTCAAGAGGTATGGTCGCGGCCTGCGCAAGCACGACCAACACAAGCGGTGCGATGACCCACACGTTGTATGAGCCGGCGGCAACGGCATACATGGCGTAGGCAACCAGTGAGACGATGGCCATCACACCGGCGGCGAGTCCTAGGTAAAAGCCGATAGTTCTGTTGGAGAACATGGATGGAGTTCTGCTATTCATAATGATTCCTCACTTTCCCGTCGCGGTTTCGGATTCGACCTTGACCGTTTCCCGCGCATTCTTGCCTCGACGTCCGGAACGCCACATCATGTAGGCGCAGCCAAGCGTCATCAACGCAAACGCCGCATCCACACCGAAGATCGCGTAACGCCACCAAGGGGTGACTTTGACCACTTTGGCGTTGGCATCCAACCCGTTGATCAGGCTGGTACGAGTCAGCGCATAGTGGAAGTTCTTCATTGAGGTGCGCAGATAGCCGAGCATATCGCCGTCGTCATTGTCTTCGATCTGATTCTTGATGCCTGCGGCCGCGGTATTGCCCGGATCGATGCAGTAGGTGGTCACGCCTGCTGCCAATGATGACGGGAAATGCGACTTGTAGGAGCCGCCGGCCACGCCGTCGGTTTCGATCATGCCCTTAAAGCCCCATTCGTTGCGGATCACCTGAGTGGTCAGCGCGGTGCTGGCTGAGGACCAGACCACACCGAGTCTGTTGAACGACATCATCAAAGCGGTGGCGTTCTCGTTGCTGACGATGCCTTCCACGCCCTTGAGCGCACCCTCGCGGAATGCCTGCTCGTTGAAGAACATGTTCAGACCTTCGCGATACAGCTCCTGATCATTGCCTGCAACATGCTTGACACCCTGTGCGAAGCCTTTCTTCTGAGCAGCTGAAAGTTCCACGAGGTTGTCAAGGTAGACCATGATGCTGTCTTCGGACCAGTATTCGCCATTGCGCCCGCCGAACGGAGTGCGGTGCAGATTGCCGCCACCACCCCATCCGACCGGGGTCTTGGCATACAGGGCTTCCTCACCGACCAGTTCGCCACGACGTTGCATGCGTCCATAATCCCAAGTGCTGGCGAGCACATTGGTCGCCGGATACAGGGTGACGTCACGGGCGTCACCGTACTCTTTGGCGTAGGTATTGCCGCCGACGCTGGCGGTACCGTCACCAGCCGCATACGCCGGTCGGTTCACGGAAGCCGCTTCGGCCGTGCCGAACAAATCGGAAAGCTGGGTGGTCATCTCATCGATGGTCATTTCGTCAAGATATTTGTTCCAGGTCTCGTCATCGTTGTAATCGACGTCTTTCATCATCACGAACGTCAGACCATTGTCGGCTCCCTGCGTGTAGTCGCTGACGGACTTGGAATCCTTGGACTGCCGATACAGATCACCCTTAAGCAGTTCGATCATCTTGCCGGTAGCGGTCATCTTGACCGGTTCGGTCGGGAAGGTGCCTTTCCAATCGGAACGGGTCAGATAGGTGACGGCACCATCCTTCCAATAGTTCGCGTCGGCATCCTCGAACCGGTTGGTGACCCGTTCGCCCGCATCGGATTTGGCATAGGTCTTGGTGTCGACGTCGTCATACGACCACCGGTAGGTTTTGGCCGCATCCCCTTCCACCGGCTTGCCATCGAAGTCGGTCATACCAGTGGCGTTTTCGGCCGCAAGTACATTATTCAAAGCATCATGCGCATTGTCGCCAATGGTGAAATAGTAGTCACCGGCGCTCAGAATATAGCCCTTGGCCTTGGTGTAGTCATAGCTGGCCAACAGGTAGCGGTCCACCGTAACGTCCACGGTTTCGGAAGCACCCGGCTGCAATGTCTTGGTACGGCCTTAGCCGGCAAGCTGGATGGCGGATTTCTCGACCAGATTCTTCCGCTCATATTCACCATACGGGGTCTGCGCATACAGTTCCACTACAGAGGCACCCGCAATATCACCGGTGTTCTTCACCGTTACCTTGGCGGTGAATTCATCCTTGTCACGGTCGTAGCTCACACCGTCGAGCGTCTGTTCAAAAGTGGTGTAGCTCAGACCGTACCCAAACGGATAACTGACTTCGTCCGCATAGTTCCATGCCGAGGCACCATGTGAAGCTCCGACCGAGCTGGCCGCTCCGCTGCCCGGATTCGTCACGGCGTCCGCGTAGCGGGTCTCATAGTATTTATAGCCGACATAGATGTTCTCGGGCTGTACGGTCACATTATCGATATTGACCGTCTTATCGCTGACTGCGGCGTTCACTTCATCGACGTTCGTCCATTGGTTTGAGTTCTGGCTGGAAGTGTGCGCGGCCGGCGACGACATGGAATCGACGGCATACGTGTCGGTCAAACGGCCCGAAGGGTTGGCCTTGCCCACCAACAGATTGGCCACTCCTTCGAAACCACGCTGCCCTGGATTGCCGATCCACATGCAGGCATCCACACCGTAGTCATCAAGCCAGCCGACCTCCATCGGAAAGGCGGAATTGAGCAGCACGACGGTCTTGGAGAACTTGCCGGAATCCTTGATCATCCGCAGCAGGTCCTTCTCGTCCTGATGCAGACTCAGAGCACTGATGCCCTCCGGATCCTTCATCATCATCTCCTTGTCTTCACCGCCTTCACGGGCAAGCATGACGATGGCGACATCGTGGTAATCGTCCTGCCAGCTGGCCTTGAGCTGATCGGTATAGAACGATGCCGGCTCCTCGCCAAGCACCGGGGCGTCATTCAACGCGCCATTCGAACGTGGATCGCCGGAAACCTGCAGGTTGTTGCTGGCCACACGCTTGGTATCGCTCTTCGAATAGGCGTCAAACAGAGTGTTGTTCACCGAGAAACCGGCATGTTCCAGTGCGGATTTCAGATCAATCACATATTTGCCGATGTCGGCGGCGCTGTTGGCGCCACCCGGGCTGTAGACCGGCTGCACCACGGCGTGGCCGAACAACGTGACATGTTTGTCTGAGGCAAGCGGCAGCGTGCCGTCGTTGTTGCGCAACAGCACCGAACCCTCCTCCTGCTCAAGCACGGACTCGCCGTACGCGTCGGCGATGAGCTTCTGTAGATTTTCGGCATTCAAGTCGCCATATTCGCTGGCGTAGTACGTAGTGTTTCCGCCGCCTTCACCGGCGACGATTCTCGTGCTGGACGTTCCCAGCGCGGAGTTGATCGTTCCCGCATACATGTACGAGCATTGCGTCCCACAGATGCCAAGCACCAGCAATGTGCCTGTCACCGATGTGAGCCCTCGCCACAGCAGACCGGAATTCCCTTTCATCTCGACTCCTTCGTTGTCACATGTTGATACCGACATCAATGTCAATTCCATGGTGCGCGGCACGGCCACCCCCTACCTTCCCGGATGGCGTAACTGGTCATTCCCAGGGGCATAACTGGTTCTTTCGCCATTCGACCCGAGCATGTGACGTTTCCTATAATGGAATCCGTCGCAATGAGGAGGCATGAACACCGTGAGGATCGCAATCATCGACGATGACGCCGACGAACGCAAGACCCTGCAGGCATCGTTCGAACGGCTTGCGCAGGAGAGCGGATCCGCAATCGTCATCATTGAATTTGCCGGCGCCGATGATTTTCTTGACGGCTACGACCGCTCCTTCGACCTGATCTGCATGGATATCGACATGCCCGGCACCGACGGCATGTCCGCCGCACAACGCCTACGTCAGATGGACGCCGATGTTCCACTGGTATTCGTCACCAACATGGCGCAGATGGCGATTCATGGCTATGCCGTACATGCGTTGGATTTCATACTCAAACCCATCAACTACTACTCCTTCTCCATCAAAATGCGCGGTATTCTGGCACTGATCGGCAATCGTCGTAGGAAATCGCTCGTTTTCCCGACGACGGACGGTTTTCTACGCATTTCATCCGACAATCTCTACTATGTGGAAGTGCGTGGGCACCATCTGTCCTTCCACACCACACAAGGCGTCATCCGGCAACGTGACTCCCTACGCAACTGGGAAGCCAAACTGGAGGGATTGCCGTTCGAACGCTGCAATAACAGCTATCTGGTCAATCTCAAGCAGGTTACGGCCGTGGCCAAGGACTCCGTGCAGGTCGGATGCGACTGGCTGCCAATCAGCCGAACCAAAAAGAAACCGTTTATGAACGCACTCACCGAATACATGGGAGGCACCAGCGTATGATCGACCACGCCTGGCTGCAGGTTTCCTACATGGCACAGATCATCGTGGCCTGCCTACTGTTCATGATTCCGGTCGCAAAACGACGTCGTTTCCCCGCACGATTCGCTTCATGCACCATTGTTCTGCTAATGATCGCCTATATGTTCGGCGCCGCCGTCACGGTACCCGACAACCTGCTGTTGGCCATACTGTATTGGCCTGCATTCGCGGTCATATGCCTTCCCGCAGTGGCGTTGTGTCTGCAGGCGGGATTGTCGGAAGTACTCTACTGCACCATCTGTGCGAACGCCACGCAGCATGCGGCCAACGAATGCTATCTGGCGCTCAGCATCGCACTCGGACGCACAACGCCGATCTGCCCACGCTCCTCAACGGACTGTTGACCACGGTGATCTATATCGCCATCTACGGCGCGTTCTTCATCATGTTTGCACGCAAACTCGCAGTGCATGGACATTATCGGGTGAATCGCAATGACCTGTTCCCCATGGCCTGCATTCTGCTGTTCGTGTGGGTATTGGGCGTGTTGTGCCATGATGATGTCTCGCTCCATGGCGTGGTCTACCACATCAGTGACGCATTATGCTGCTTTTACATCATGTGGGCTCAGCGCAGCAATCATGACAAGGCCGAACTGCAGCGCGAACTCGACGGCGTACGATACACGCTGCTGCAGCAACAGAAGCAGTATACGGTCAGCCAGGAGACGATCGACATCATCAATCGTAAGTGCCACGACCTGAAACATCAGATTCGCACGCTGCAGACCATGCAGGAAAGCCCGGAGCGTGACGCATACTTCGCCGAAGCCGAACGGGCGATCATGATCTATGACACCCGCATCGACACAGGCAACAAGGCCCTCAATACCGTACTGATGGAAAAAGGCCTGTACTGTCAATCTCACGATATTCAACTCACCTGCATGCCGAGCGGCGATTCACTGGACTTCATGCAGGTCGCGGATATCTATGCACTGTTCGGCAACGCGCTCGACAATGCCATCAACGCCACTATGGAACTGAATGACCCATCCAAGAGGGTAATCAACGTACGCTTCTCATCACAAGGCAACCTGATGCTGATTCAGATTCAGAACTATCATCAGCGTCGGCTGCGTTTTCGTAATGGCCTGCCCATTACGACGCATCAGGATGCCACCCGACACGGATTCGGCATGAAAAGCATGCTGCACACGGTCGAACAGTACGGCGGCACCATGCAGGTGGATGATACCGACAGTGTGTTCACGTTGCGGATCCTGCTGCCGAAGAATCCGGAATCCTCTACCGGCTGAACCAAGGCATCCTTGCGTAATCCTGCAAAACGGACGAAAATGGGTGACATGAGCAATCTTCTTCACAATGCCACTGTTGACACTCTGCTGGAACGTCGTTCCATCCGCAAATTCAAGTCGAAGCCGCTGGGGGATGATGTAATCGAAACCCTTGAAACCGTTGCACAGCATGCGGCGAGCAGCCAGTTCCTCAATGACTGGTCCGCAATCCGCGTGACCGATCCCGCAGCCAAGAAGCGTCTCGCCGAAATCGGCGGACAGCCGTATATCGCCACCGCGCCACTGCTGTATGTGTTCGTACTTGACGAACACCGCAATGCCGCAATCGCTTCCACAAAGGGCGTAGATACCACTTCCGACACGTTTACGCTGAATGGCAGTTACCGCTACTCACAGGCCCAGAACGATGCCGTACTGGCCCTGCATGCGATGGAAACGGCCGCATACTCACTCGGCCTTGGCTGCGTGATTCTCGGCTCGCTGCTGAATGACGTTCCGGCGCTGATCGATCTGCTGAATCTTCCGGAATACACGTACCCTGTGCTGGGACTTGCGATCGGTAAGCCCGATCAGGATCCTGCACTTAAGCCGCGTATGCCGCGTTCCATGCAGTTCTTTGAGAATGAGTATCCGTCGAACAATGAGACGTTGCTTGCCGGTTTGCAAGATTTCGACGAGGAAGTGCATCGGTATTACGATTTACGCAATACCGAGCGCCCGGTTGATACGTTCAGCGATCAGATCGCATCAAATGCGGTCGATCCCGGTGTGACCAGCAAGACCGTGGCTCCAAACGCCAAGCGCCAAGGCTTCCGCCTCGAACGCTGACGGAACTACTACTTGCGGCGTGGTTTGTAACCTTTTTTGCGGGAATGCGGTTTAATCTGCTGATTGAAAGGCACGTACGTGTAGCTGGATTGTGGATCGCGATGCGTGAGATGCCAAGTTCCGCAGAATTCGCACCGATAGACCCAAAGTTCAGTGCCGCGTTCACGCCAACTTTGGTCGGCGGCCTGCTGGGCTGTTGCTTTGTCGTGATACATGATTTTGTTCGATTCGACACAGCGTTTGGGTACGAAATAATGCATAGTTCTTCAGTCTATTCAACCATCGGATAAGCGCAAGAGGCTCCCCCTGAAATTCCTGAAATCCCTCGGCGTTCTAGATCTCCCGGCGCGTGGAATAATCCGGACGCCGAGCAACGGGAAAGGCCCGACGGGAACCCCCGGGGCAATGGGCTCCGGTCGGCGGGCCGGCACAACAAAGCATAAAAAAGGGGGTTCCCGGAGCCGAAGCTCGACGGGAACCCCCAACAAAAGAATGCGGCGGCGTGCTACTCTCCCACACCCTCTCGAGTG
>JABLTK010148035.1_pt1 | contig 61521 bp, 54 predicted proteins | sample 7160131 | NCBI WGS metagenome assembly JABLTK01 (sample SAMN14651221, study PRJNA627086) | human gut metagenome | isolation source: feces | host: Homo sapiens | reverse complement strand
TTATCTTTTTAAGTACGAATGAATTTGTAGACAACTTTGTAGTCAAAAAGTTTTGACTACATACAAAAAATTAGTCTACAATACGAAAATTCACAAAAAGAAAAATCGCCACAAACCTTGATTTTACAAGGGTTTGCGACGATTTATAAAAAGTTACAAAATGTCAAAATCTACTCCCATTAAATAAACGGGTGACTGTTCACTACCAGTTTCAGCGGTTTTTCCGTAAGTATCATTCCGGGTAAAGCCGCCTGCAATTCCGCCAATGCACATATCGTACCCGAAAGCATATACAAGTCCTCCGCTCCGTCTTTTTCAAAATCGGCGCTCAAAAGATATTCCGCGTATCTATGTGCAAACTTTCTCAACATTCCCATACAATCCTTGCGCCGATAGGTTGTCTGGCGCAAAGCGCGGTTTATACCGTAAATCCAGTAAAATTCCTCAAACGAAAACCTCTTTCCGAAATTGTTACCCTCATCAAGGCTGTTATAGAACTGAATACACGTATCTATCAGCCTTGCCGGATAGCGCAGCGGCATATGCCTGTATTCTATGCTGAACATATAATTTGCATTTCCGCATATATATTCCGCAGGAAGATTATCACGGTAATTCACAAGTCCCAGTCCCGCAAGTCCCGTATCCTCGTCTGTGTTATTCCACAGCCATTTGAAAAACGTTTTGCGGAATTCATCGTCCGCCTCGCCGGAATTTTCAAACGCAGCATAAAGTCCGCCTATATGCAACGATGCTGTAAGCGGCTTGTTTTCAATCGTTTCGTGTTCCATATACTCGTTCAGCTTATCGGAATTTTTCAGCTCCAGCATAGCCGTGAGCGGATACAGCGGATGTGAATCAAGCATATCCAGAGCCGCCGCACACATTCCCGTTGTGTGAAACGGCTCATTCTTTTCCTCCTCAAAAAGACCCGTATCGGGATTTTGGAGCGATTGTATTGCTTTTATGTATTTCAGACGTCCGCTGTAAGACTTCGGAAGTCCGCCCGTCATATACAGAATATTCACCGCCGCCGTACATCCGTAGGCATTTATCTCCGTTTTCGCCGCTTTGCCGCCATCCTCGGCAAGCGTTCTCGCAAAAGCTCCGTATTGAAGATAATGCTCTTTTACCGCTTTTTCGGCTTTATCCGTAAATTCTCGAAAATCTATCATTCATGTAAATCTCCTTATCAGATTTTAAGTAAATCTCAACGGTGTCATGATACAATTTTAACACGTAATTTATTTAAAATCAATAGAAAACTCAATTAAATGTGATTTTTTATTTATTACAGTTCTACCAGCAATGTGATTATCTCAAAATTACCCGTTCCTACTTTAACCGTATTTCCGCTTCCCAGCTCCTTTATCGGTTCTTCAAGCATATTGCACAGGCTTATTTTCTTTGCGTCAAAGCCAAGCTTGATTGTCGGGGTTGATTTTCTGTTCCACGCATCATAAAGTCTGATAACTATTCCATTGCCGCTTTCCGCCTGCTTTACCGTCTCGATTATGATATTATCACTGTCGCACGATACAAGACTGTACTCACCCGAAAGCTTTCCTCTTCCGTCCGTATAAAGCGCCTCCATGGGGCGGTTGAGCTTGTACGCTTCGTTTATTGTTCCGCCTATCTTAAAGCTGCCGCAGTGCGGATATATCGAATACGTAAAGCTGTGCAGTCCCTGGTCTGCCTCGGGATTGGGGTATGTTCCGCATTTGATGAGTGTAAGCGTCATTTCGCTGCCGAGTGTGCTGTAACCGTATTTGCAGTTGTTAAGTATACTGATTCCGTAGTTGTCCTCAGATAAATCCGCCCATTTCTGTGCGCACACCTCAAACTTTGCGCAATCCCAGCTTGTATTCTGATGTGTACTGCGCTCGACATTTCCGAACTGTACCTCATACGACGCCTTGTCGGAATGAATGTTTGTCGGGAACACAGCCTTTAATATAACGTGATGCTCGTGCCAGTCTATGCTGTTTTTAACATCTATTCTGCGGCTTTTTGCATACACTATAATCTGCTGTGTGATTTCGGACGACATATATCTGCGTTTTATCTCAAAACCGCCGAAGCCGCTGCCGTTTATCGGTTTAACCTCTGAAACATTATCAACATTCCACATTTTCTGTTTGTAGTAATTTGTTATTTCCCAGTTATCGTACTGACGCGGATAATCCTCAAATACGCAAAGCTTATTCGCTGATTCGCCCTCTTTTACACATTCTCTTTCGTTATCCTTATCGAAAATGGAAACGATATTCATTTTATCATCAAAAACAATGCTGTAATGCGGACTTTCAATTTTCTTATCCGTCACCTGCACTGCTTCTGCCGCCGGTTCTTCTATAACCTTCCAGCCCATTGCCGGAATGTTTTCGGCATATATTGTTTTGCCGTCAATTTCCACATAGTCCGATGATTCAAAGGAATTGGGATTGTATACGAAAATTCCCTTTTCGGCTGTGTTGGCAGCAAGATGTTCAAGGATGTTTTTCTTAACCGCTCCGACATCTTCTCTCACCTTGGCATATTCCTTGTCGCTTTCCTCATACACCTCAAAAATCGACGAACCCGGAATAATATCATGGAACTGATTTAACAGAATTGTCGTCCAGCTCTTATGGAATGTGCCGTCGGGATACTCACCGTCCAGAAGCAGCTTATCCGCCGCCGCAAGAGTTTCCGCACCCTGGCACAGAAATTCACATTCACGGTTATTTTTCTTGTTCTTTGCGATTGACGTATATGTCCCTCTGTGAAATTCCAGATACAGCTCGCCTACCCATTTCGGCGCCCGTCCGCTGATTTCGCAATTTTTCTTAAAGCTTTCCTCAGCCCTGTCAAGGAAATCTCCTGCAAAGCTCATCTGAGCCTTAGGCATTCCGGGCAAACCGTATTCCAGACGCTTTTCCGTCTCTATCATTTCTTCGGTCGGACCGCCGCCGCCGTCACCGTAGCCGTATGTAACTATTGTTTCGTTTCCGTAGTCCTTTTGCTGAAATCTTTCCCATGTTCCCAGATTCATCTGCGGAGATACCGTGCCGACATACGTGGTAAAACATTCGTCTTGCAGATATTGCGAATGATTCTGCGCCGTAAGGAAGTATGTGAAAATTTCCGTTCCGTCCAGTCCCTCCCACATAAATTCGTCATAGGGCAGCTTATTTGATTCGTTCCAGCTGATTTTTGACGTTACAAACCTATCTACACCGGATTTTTTCAGAATCTGCGGCAGCGCTGCACTGTAACCGAAAACGTCCGGCAGCCACAGAATATTGCTGTCAACGTCAAATTCATTTTTCATGAACGCTTTGCCGTACATAATCTGTCTTATCAGACTTTCGCCGGAGGAAAGATTACAGTCGGCTTCAAGCCACATCGCGCCTTCAACCTCCCAGCGGCCCTCTTTTACCTTTTCCTTTACTCTTTCGTAAAGCTTGGGTTCTTCCTCTTTTAAATATTGGTAAAGCTGCGGCTGTGACGACATGAATACATATTCGGGGTATCTGTCCATAAGATTCAGTACTGTTGAGAATGTACGCTGAACCTTTTCTCTTGTCTGGTCAAGCGTCCAAAGCCATGCAACGTCTATATGCGTGTGTCCGATATAGCTTACCACAGCGTCGCTGTTTCCGCATTCCTTGCCGAAATACTCGTCTTTCAGATATTTTTCCGCATTTTCAATGCTTTCATAGAACTCGGCGCTTTTTACGTTTCTGAAATCAATTCTGTTGCAAGCCTGTTCAAGGTGCTTCATTGTTCTTATGAACGTATAGTCCTTTTCATCAAAGCACATTGCAGCGTCATACGGCACCTGCAAGTCGTAATAAAGGCTCTTTATTCTTTCGTCAACCGCCGTTATATCCGCCAGAACATCGGTATGCGATTCAATCATTCCTGTATAGAAATATAATAAAATCTTATATTCCGTATCCGGTTTTAACGGCGCACTGCGGTGATTTATGTCCAGTCCCTGGACTATTTCGCCGTTCAAATACAGCAATCCCTGCGGATTTGTTGCGTCCCACGCTCCCTCGTGTCCCGTCGTCAGAGTGAACATCAGCTGCTCGCCCTCATTTACGGACGGAGTTTTAACCTCCGCATAGAACCAAAAATGCTTATCCTTGCCCTGCACTCTGTCAAAACGCTTGAAATCCTCCCATGCACCGTCCGGTACCGGCATTTCCTGCGGCCCTTTATAGCCGCACGGCTTATACTTCATGCTTTCAATTTCATACACCGTTCTATGTGACAATTCCTTTAATTTTTCACAGGTCACGCGAACCTTGTCTTTAATAAATTTATCCATTAAATCATTCTCCTTTCTCTCTGCATATAAATTATCATAAATCCGCTTGCGGCGCTACTGTTTTTATGATATAATAATTATGGTATTGTGATATTTTTAAAAAGGAGTGATTTGCTACGGAACCTTCAAGACGGCTTCGTGCCGAGGATAACGTGGATATGGAGGCGCAGTGTCTTTACCGCTTTGTGCAGGGTGTTAACGACAGTTTTTCTTCGCACCGCCATGAATTTTACGAGATTTTTATAACTGTTTCGGGAACGGTTCGCCACCGCATTAACGGACACACTATCCCCCTCCCCGAGGGCAGTCTTGTGTTCATACGTCCCGATGACGACCACGGATATTTGTATGATGATAAAAAAAGCGATGATACCGCATACATAAACCTTACGTTTACAACGGAAACTGCATTGCAGCTTTTTGAATATCTTTCCGACGGTTTTCCGTCAAAGCGGCTTTTAACAACTCCCATGCCGCCGACAGTCATTCTTACGGCAAGTGAAAAAAAGCGGCTTATCGCGCAAATCGGCGAATTGAATGCCGTTAAATGGCAGGACAAAAAGCAGCTGAAATTACGAATGAGGGTTCTTTTGGCTGATATATTTTCAAGATATTTTTCGGCGTACACTCCCGTGTCGGAGTCGGATATTCCGCTGTGGCTTTCACAGCTTACGGACAGTATGCGCCTTAAAGAAAATTTTACAAAAGGAATGGAACAGATGCGTAATTTAAGCGGCAAAAGCCGCGAACATATATCGCGGTGCATAAAAAAATACTACGGCGTTTCCGCCTCGGAATATATAAACGATTTAAAAACAAATTATGCCGCAAACCTGCTTGTAAACACAAATTCTGAGGTTATTGACGTGTGCTTTGAGGCAGGGTTTCAGAATGTGAGCTGGTTTTACACAAGCTTTAAGAAAAAATACGGTGTTTCACCGAAAAAATTCCGCGCGGAACACAATCCGCACGGAATTAATCAGGTTATTTTTTAGATTTTGACTTAAACGCAAGCGCAACGATAAATCCGAATACAATCGCCGCACTTATGCCGCCTGCGGCGGCAGTAAGTCCGCCCGTGAATATTCCCCAAAAGCCGTTTTCCGAAACGGCTTTATACACGCCCTTGCAGAGGTTATATCCGAATCCGGTGAGCGGTACGGTAGCGCCCGCTCCGGCAAACTTAACCAAAGGTTCATACAGATTCACAAGCTGCAAAGCCACGCCGGCAACAACAAAGCTCACAAGGATTCTTGCCGGAGTCAGCATTGTTTTGTCTATCAGAATTTGTCCTATCACACAAATCAAACCGCCTATAATATACGCCTTTAAATACATCATATCCGCTGCTCCTCTCTACGCACTGATTGCCACTGCATGAGCAATCGCCGGAATTGTCTCGCCCTGCTTTACCGTCATCGGGTTCATAAGCGCACCCGTTGCAATCAAAAGCACGCGCTTATATTTTCCGCTGCGTATTTCCTTTATTATGTGTCCGCAGAACACGCTTCCGCAGCAGCCGCAGCCGCTTCCGCCGGAATGTACGTCCTGTTTTTCTATATCGAAGATAATTTTTCCGCAGTCATTGTGATTTTCGCGTATATCGTAGCCTTCTTCAAGCATAAGCTCCTCTAAAATATCCGAGCCTATGAGTCCCAAATCTCCCGTCAGAATCAAATCGTAATCGTCCGCTTTAAGTCCCGTATCCTCAAAGTGCGCAGTAAGCGTATCTATCGCCGCCGGAGCCATTGCCGCACCCATATTGTTCAGATCACTTACACCCATATCAATTATTTTTCCGGTGGTTACATGAGTTATTTTCGGCCCGTCGCCGTCCTTTGCAAGCACAGCACAGCCTGCTCCCGTAACCGTCCACTGCGCCGACGGCGCTCTTTGTCCGCCGTATTCCAAAGGATAGCGGAACTGTTTTTCCGCACTGCAAAAGTGACTGGACGTTACGCACATCGCATAATCCGCATATCCGCCGCTTATGAGCATACTTCCGATTGAAAGGCTTTCCGCCATTGTGGAACACGCTCCGTACAGACCCAGAAACGGTATCTCCAAATCACGCATACCGTAATGCGCACCCACGCACTGATTGAGCAAATCACCGGCAAGCACGTAATTTATATCCGCAGGAGTAAGCTTTGCTTTTTTAAGCGCCGTTAACGCCGCCTCGCGCTGAAGCCGGCTTTCGGATTTTTCCCAGGTTTCCTCGCCGAATTTATCGTCCTCCAGTATAATGTCAAAGCTCTGCGCAATAGGGCCCTCGCCCTCTTTTTGCCCTACAATCGCCGCCGTTTCGAGTATTGTCGCCGGTTCGCCGAACGTAACCGTTTGCTTTCCTAATCTTTGATTCATATTCTCTCCTCCGATTTCTGTACTTATTTTTTGCCGATAATGCAAAAAATATACAAAAATTCAAAAAGAGTGATTATTTGCTTTTAATTACCGCAGTCTGGCTTTCCTGTACCCAATCTACACTGCAACCGAGTTTTTCGGCAACAAATCGTATAGGAATAAGGGTTTTATCGTTTTCGATAAACGGCGGCGTATCAAGGGTATATTCCTCACCGTCTACGTAAGCCTTGTCCGAACCTATCTGCAATCGTATTTCTCCGCCGTTTACAAGGATTTCTTTTGTTTCGTCTATCCATTCGACCTTTGCACCCATTTTTTCGAGGGTGTATCTGAACGGTATCATTGTTCTGTCGTTGATAACTCTTGCCGGAGTTTCGTATGACAAATACTCATTATTGAAAAGTACCTTTATATTATCTTTCGGCAATACGTTTTCGTACTTTAAAACCTCATACTTGCCGTACACGTACAAAACACCGTCACGGTACTGCACATCTCTGAGATTAAGCACTCTGTTCGGCAAAACTATATCAACCCAGTTTATACCGTCCGCCGACACTGATATTATATTCGGCGTTGTAAGGTCTGTATCAATATTTTTGAGCGAACGCACACACCAATAGGCATTTCCGGCGCTTTCAATGCTTTGCGGCTCATTATCCTCAAAAGAAATCTTCATAAGCTTATCCGCATTTGTTACATTGTATATGCCGTCTTTTTTAAACACTGCGCTTTTTGCGGTTACAACCGGAACGCCGTATCCTGTTTCAAACTCTTTAAGTGTTTCTCCGTCTGTTGATATATACACCTTTTTATCCGTTATATATGTACAATTTGCCGTATATGCCATTTGGCGCACGTAGCCGTCCAGTTCAAGCGTGTTTTTGAGGTTGAATTTTTCATCAAACAGATACAGCTTATTTTCTATATCCTGCCCCAGAACATTATCCCCGTAATCGTCCCAGCCGCCGAAACGTGCGGCATAGCCCGATGCGGTTTTCACAATCTGCATTTCGCGGCTTCTGCACAGAAGTATGTTTTCCGCACTTTGGGGTAAATCTATTTTTTTATTGCCCTCGTATAAGCTTCCGTTTTTCCAGTACATATATTTACTGCCGTTGAAAAACATATTTTTATACGGCACGAATTCCGTATATTCCGGCTCGTCCGTAAGGGTTATATCTTTTAAATATTTGTAATTGTCAAATTTTATGTAATTTGACATTCCGCCGTAGCAGTTTGTCGGCAAAATTAAATCAAAAATATACTTCTTTGTTTCACCCGGCGCAAGCGCTGCGCTGAACATACACTCCTCCGTTTTCGACCAGTTTATTCCCTTGCTTATCGCAAACGGATTTTCACGGCTCAGCGTACACGGATTAAGCATATTTCCGTCCTCATCGCGTACTATGGCTATATTGGACGAAAGCGAAGTGGCAAGCATATAATTTACGGTACGCTCTACACTGTCGCTGTTTGTGAGCGTGAAATGATACCTGTTCGTAACTCCGAAATTTCCGAGGTTAAACTGCCACTGCTGATACTCCGGCTCATATTCCGATATTTCGCCGTTCGGTACGTGATCCTCTTTTTTCCACGGCATTCCGTTTTCATAATACGTTGTATTATAGTGGTGCGTGTCAAAAATCCACTCATCATCACGCTTTTTGACATTCGAGCCGTAAAATTCGAGCTTACCCTTATCACGAAGATGTATCGACAGCATATCCGAATCAACGTCATGCGTCTTGCAATAGCTTGACGCGTCTCTCACCGCATTTATATTCGTTACCCACTCATAAGCATTGTTTCCGTCGGGATAATACGGATTATATACCGTAACCGCCTGTCTTTCGCCGTTCTCCGTATCGGAGGTTACATTTATATCCATATTTGTTTCGACTATCGGCAAAGATTCCGGCTCAATTCCCTTTACGGTGGTATCGTTTCTGTAACCGATTACCTCCGCATCGGGGCAATGGTGTTCCCTGCTTTTTGCCCCGTAGCTTTTTAGTGCCGCAAAATTCACGTCAGCGCTGCCGGAAAGTATCTCAAAATCCACAAGCATATTAAACGTAACCCGCGGCGGCACAGGCTCGTAATTATATATGTATTCGCTTACCCAACTGCTGTCTTTCCCTGCCGTAAACTCCGCCGGAAGCCGCGTTTTTCCGCTGTACGGCACATATTGTCCCCAGCCGTCCAGGGTATGTATGCGCACATTCACAAAATCCGCCCATGCGCCCAGGCAATCAAAATATTCACTGCCGCGCGGAATACCGTAGCCTACCGAATTTATACGGATTTTCGCTCCGTTATCGGACAGAAACTCCAAGTCCGGCTCAACGTTAAAATCCGTCCAGTTATAATGACAGAAAAACACCTGATACCTCCCGGGTTTTAAATCTTCGTTTTTCAGCAGATATTTCGGTGATGGATTTTCGTCCGTTGACAATTCCGCCGCGGACAGAAATTCCGGATTGTTGCAGTATATCCACTGACCTCCGCCGTATTTGGTGAATTTCACTCCGACAGCGTCCGTCTGTGCGTATGCCTGCGTATTAACCATGCACAGAATAAATAATAACAGTATAAATTTTTTCACAATCAGCCCTCCTTAACATAATTAACACTTACTGTTAATTTAGACGGATTTTGGCACCGAAAAGTTCCCTATCTTTCGGCAAGCACCAGTCCGGTCATTATTATAATGACCCCGAATATCTGCGAAATGCCTATAATTTCGCCCAAAAACGCCGCTCCCATGGCAACGCTTGTTATCGGCTCAAAGGTTGACATAATTCCGGCAGTTGACGCACCCTCGAACCGCACACCTATCTGAAAAAGCGGCATTGCCCCCAATGTCACGATTAAAGATATAATCGCCGCATACGACCACGCCCTGCCCGTAAGGTTAAATGAAATTCCTCCCGACAGCAGTCCGAAAATAAGCGTTGTTATGCTCATAATAAGCATAAGATAAAACGTAAGCTTTATATAATCCATCGTATCAAGTCCCGAACGGTCAATATAAATCACATAAAAACTGTAAAATACGCCCGACAGCAGCGCCAGAACAATTCCCGCGCTGTCGGAGGCTGTTTCTATGTCGGCAAAAAGAAAAATCCCCACCGTCACAAGCACTACCGCCGCAAGCTTGAATTTTGACATTTTTTCGTGATACAAAAATGCTGACGCAAGCACTATCACAAGCGGATATACAAAATGCAGTGTTGTTGCAAGTCCTGTTGAAATAAAGTTATACGAAGCATACAGCAGCAAAACCGGCACTGTTCCGCCGAATATTCCCAAAAGCAGTATACTTTTAAATTCATTCTTCGTAAGCGTTAACGAACGCTTATCCACCCTCATAATCAGATACAGCAGAGGAACGGAAATCGCCGCTCTTAAAAATGTAAGTGTTATTCCGTTTGCACCGCCGGTATATGTGAATTTTGCAAGCACAGGCGCAATACCGTATAAAAATGCGGAAATTAAAAGACATACCTTACCCTTTGACATATAAAAAACGCTCCTTCCCGTAAAAGAGCGTCATGCGCGCGTTTACAGGCTTGATTTTTCTTCTTACAGATGTTATTTTTGCCTGTAAACAGCGTTATTATGCAATTATTTTTTTATCCTGTCCCAATACTGCTTTGCAGCCTGTTCAACCTTATTGTCGCCGTATTCATAGTATTTTGCGTCTTTGATGTTGTCGGGCAGATACTGCTGTCTGATATAATGATCGGGATAGGAATGAGGATATTTATAGTCAATCCCATGTCCCATTTTCGCCGAACCGGCATAATGCGAATCCTTTAAATGCTCGGGAATATCGCCTGTGTCTTTTGATTCAATATCCTGCATTGCCGCATCAATCGCACATATTGCCGAATTGGATTTCGGTGCGGTTGCAAGCAGAATAACTGCTTCGGCAAGCGGTATTCTCGCTTCGGGGAATCCCAGCTGCAATGCCGCGTCCACACAGGATTTAACCACCGTAACCGCCTGCGGGTATGCAAGACCTATATCCTCCGCACTCATAACCAATATGCGGCGGCATATACTTTGCAAATCCCCCGCGCTCACAAGCCTTGCAAGATAATGAATTGCCGCGTCCGGGTCGGAACCTCTGACCGATTTTTGAAATGCGCTTAAAATATCATAATGACTGTCGCCGTCCTTATCATAGCGCATGGCTTTTTTCTGTGTTGCCTGCTCTGCCGTATCGAGAGTAATGTGCATTTTTTTGCCATCCTTTGGGAGGGACGCAAAAAATGCTATTTCCAGAGAATTAAGCGCCTTTCTGACATCGCCGTTCGCCGAATGTGCAATATGCACAAGAGCGTCCTCCTCCGCCGTCACGTCATAGCCGCTGTAATCCTCTGCCTTTAAAAGCTCCACGGCACGATGCAGCGCTTTATTTATATCGTCCGCATCAAGCTGCTTGAACTCAAACACAACGCTGCGTGACAGCACGGCATTGTACACATAAAAATACGGATTTTCGGTCGTGCTGGCTATCAGCGTTATTTTGCCGTTTTCCATAAACTCCAGAAGGGTCTGCTGCTGCTTTTTATTGAAATGCTGAATTTCGTCCAGATACAGCAGTACACCGTTCGGCGCTAAAAAAGTACCGAGCGCCTGCACTATTTCCTTAATATCGGATACCGATGCGGTGGTAGCGTTAAGCCGTCTGAGTGTTTTTCCCGTTCTTTTTGCAATAATATTTGCAACAGTGGTTTTTCCCACGCCGCTCGGGCCGTAAAATATCATATTCGGGATTTCGTTATTTTCAATTATATTTTTTAACAGCTTTCCCTCGCCCAAAAGATGCTGCTGTCCGACAACATCTTCGATTTTATCGGGGCGTATTCGGTCTGCCAGCGGAGTATTGCTCATTTTACATTAACTCCTTTCACAAATGCCGCTTTACCTTGCGGCACGGCTCACTTCTTCTTTTAGCTTTTCTACTTCCGGCTTAGTCACCGTTGTCATGGCAGACCAGCGGCAGGACGGTGTTTTTTCAAGATATTCCAGCGCTTTTTCGTAATTTCCGAGAGCTTTTTCTATCATTGCGCCGTGATAATATGCTTCAACAAACTTCGGATTTCCCTCCATAATCTTATCCGACAGCTCCTTTGCCTTATCGTATTCACCCCTGTAATAATAGCACAGCGCCAAATTATCCGCTATATCGCGTTCATCACCATTGTAGTCATAGGCTTCTTTACAGAAATCCAGAGTTTCCTGCGCTTTGCTGTTTTTGCAGATTTTGAAATATCCCAAAAGCGAATATAGGTATGTATTTTTATATCCGCTCTCATATATTTCCATAGCGTCGTTATATGCTTCTTCAAGGTTGTTCTGCTTGAAATATGCCATACATCTGCGCATTTTTGCCGTATTTGCTATTTCCGGCTTCAGTTTATAGCGAAGAAGATTGTTGAGCGCCTGCTCCGCATCTTCAAAATTTCCCGTGCGCATTAACGCGTCGGCATATTCTATTCTTGTTGACGGCTTTGCTCTGCCGGTATCAACCGCTTTTTTGTATCTGCGCTTTGCCTCGGCGAATTTGCCCTCCGCAAACGCACTCCTTGCCTTTATCGCCCATATATCGGGGTATTTGCTGTAAATAACATACGCCGTAAGCGCAGCCGTTACAGCTATGCCCACAATAATATTTGCCTTAAAGCTCATAAAAACAGCCGCTGCCGCCAATATAACGTATACCAATGCTCCCATTTAATCGACTCTCCTTAAAATATTTTAAAGAGCCGCGGCAAAATGAAAATCATTCTGCCGCAGCCCCGAATTATTAAAATTCCGCCGTGCCGACCGTTCTCGGGAACGGAAGTACGTCACGTATATTCTGCATACCTGTTATATACATAACTGCTCTTTCAAATCCCAGACCAAATCCGGCGTGCTTGTTAGCGCCGTATTTTCTCAAATCGAGATACCACGAATAATCCTCCGGCTTTAATCCCAATTCGCGCATACGCGCCGTAAGAATATCATAGTTTTCCTCTCTCTGACTTCCGCCTATAATTTCGCCGATTCCCGGTACAAGCACATCCACCGCCGCAACGGTTTTGTTGTCGGGATTAAGTTTCATATAGAACGCCTTTATCTCCTTCGGGTAATCCGTTACCATAACCGGACGCTTGAACAACTGCTCGGTAAGGTATTTTTCATGCTCCGTCTGCAAGTCGCAGCCCCACTCAACAGGATACACAAACTCATCGGCGTGCTTTTTCAAAAGTTCAATCGCCTCGGTATATGTCACGTGTGCAAAATCGTTATCAACCACGTTATGCAGTCTTTCAAGCAGACCCTTGTCAATAAAGTTATTGAAAAATTCCATTTCCTCCGGAGCGTTTTCAAGGCAGTAGTTTATGATATATTTGAGCATATCCTCTGCCAAAGCCATATCGTCGTTCAGATCGGCAAAAGCAATTTCCGGCTCAATCATCCAAAATTCCGCCGCATGACGTGTTGTATTTGAATTTTCCGCGCGGAAAGTAGGTCCGAACGTATACACATTTCTGAACGCCATACAATATGCTTCAACATTAAGCTGACCGCTTACCGTAAGGTTTGTCTGCTTGCCGAAAAAGTCCTTTGAATAATCTATGCTGCCGTCCTCACAGCGCGGCGGATTGTTCATGTCAAGCGTTGTTACCTGGAACATTTCTCCCGCGCCCTCGCAGTCACTTCCCGTAATAAGCGGAGTGTGAACATACACAAATCCGCGTTCCTGGAAGAACTGATGAATCGCATACGCTATCATCGACCTCACGCGGAACACCGCCGCAAACGTATTTGTACGCGGTCTTAAATGCGCTATCGTGCGAAGATATTCAAAGCTGTGGCGCTTTTTCTGCAAGGGATAGTCGGGCGATGAAGCTCCCTCGACAACCACCTCGCAGGCCTTTAATTCAAACGGCTGCTTAGCCTGAGGAGTAAGCTCTATTACACCGCGTGCCGAAATCGCCGCGCCTACATTAAGCTTTGAAAGCTCGGCGAAATTCTCCAGCCTGTCCTGCTCAATAACTATTTGCAGGCTTTTGAAAAAGCTGCCGTCATTAAGCTCTATAAAACCGAAGTTTTTTGACACTCTTATTGTTCTTACCCAACCCGATACAGTGACTTCCTTACCTCCGTAGGTTTCCGTATCGCGAAAAATACTTTTTATAACTGCTTTCATTGGTTAAAGTCCTTTCAATTCCAAATTAGATAAGGTTTATGCCGTTTTCTTTACATTCCTTTATCATTTCGTCCGGCCATACCGACGCCTGAACTTCGCCGATATGCGCCTTATTCAGCATAAACATACACAGTCTTGACTGACCTATGCCACCGCCGATTGTATAGGGAAGCTCTTTATTGAGCAGCTTTTTATGGAAATCCATGCTAAGCCTTTCCTCACAGCCTGCCGTCTTAATCTGCGCTGTAAGCGAATCCTCGTCAACGCGTATACCCATGCTTGAAAGCTCATAGCTTATGTCAAGCAGCGGATAATATACCAAAATATCTCCGTTTAATTCCCAATCGTCATAATCCGGCGCTCTGCCGTCATGTCTTTCGCCCGAAGCAAGAGTTTTTCCTATCTGCATAAGGAATACCGCTTTTTTCTCACGCAAAAGCTTGTTTTCACGCTCTTTCGGAGTATCATCGGGATACATATCCTCAAGCTCCTGAGTAGTCATGAATGTTATGTCGTCCGCAAAGTTTGACGCAAGCTCGGGATATTTCTGATGAACTCTTGCCATGGTTGACTTCATCGCACGGTAAATCTTTCTTACAAACATTTTTAAGGTTTCGATATTTCTGTCCTCTTTATTTATAACTGCCTCCCAGTCCCACTGGTCAACATACATTGAATGAAGGTTATCAACCTCTTCATCGCGTCTTATTGCGTTCATGTCCGTATAAAGTCCTTCGCCCGGCTGGAAATTGTATTTTCCGAGAGTCATTCTCTTCCATTTTGCCAGTGAATGTACGATTTCAAGCGTCGCACCTCCGATGCACGGAGCGTCAAACGACACCGGACGTTCAACACCGTTTAGGTTATCGTTAAGTCCCGTTTCGGGGCGCACAAAAAGCGGAGCGGAAATTCTCTGCAAGTTGAGCGCGCTTATAATCTCATGCTGAAACGTATCTTTTATAAATTTTATTGCCCTTTCAGTCTCGCGGCCGTCCAGACTGCTTTTGTAGTTTCCCGGTAATATCATTTTATACTATCCTTTCATATACCTCTATGTTTAATTAGTCCGTAAATTCAATGCTGTCAAGAGTTGATTTAAAATTTTTGCGGATGTCCGCAAGATATTCTTTGCGCAAAGCGTCACGTTCTTTTATTTCCTCGTCCGACAGCTGCGACTCCTTTGCCTTTTTTGCAAGCTCATTAATCCTTGCTATCTTTATCTTATCCAAAACAACACCCCTTAAAATCACATCTACTTTATATTGTACTATACATTTACGAAAATTTCAAGAAATTTTCAATAAAAAATTCGGACAAAATGCAAAAAAAGCATCTGCGGCATATTATACATTACACGAACAATGAAAGGAGGGTTTTCGGATGGGCGAATGCTGTGGAAACAACAACTTATGCGGCGGCTGCAACTTTGATCTTGATATGATTCTCTGGGTTCTTATCATAATTGTCATCGTTACCTGCATGTGCAACTAATAATCCCGCACTGCGCGGCCTGATTGACTGCGTACATTAAAAAAGGGAGCTGTAAAATTTTACGGCTCCCTTTTTTCCACATTCCCCTGTTTATTTGTTCTCCGCATTCAATATGAGCTTTACATTTGCAATTTCCGTTGCATTGAGATTGCTGTTGTCATCATTATAATTATAATTCGGATTTATCTTGTACCATGAGCACGAATTGAAGTAATCTCTGAACTCCTTCATCACAAATTTACGTCCGTGACGCGCATAAATCTCATTTCTCGCCAATGCAAGCTTACTCTTTGAAAATCCCTTTATATCGTCGTTTGTCAAAAGCCTTGACGATGAATCGGCGATTATATACCCCGAATTCCCCTGGCTTGTGAGCGATGAAATTTCATATATCGTATTTCCGTTATACGTTTCAGAAGTAGGCATCGCATTTATTATATACTGCTTATTCTTAATCTGCGCAGTTGTGCTGCCCTGCGAAACATTCGCATAATAAACAGTATTTTCCACTATAAAGGTCATGAGATATTTGCCCGTTGCGGAATTATATATAACTTCTCCGCCTTTCACCGGCGCAGAATCTATGCTGTAACTTACAACGCCGGTCTGACGATACTGCTTGCTTTTTGATGAAGCAGCAGACGATGCACTGCTCTTGCTTGTGCTTTGTGACGATGCGCCGCCGCTTGATGAGGACGCACCTGTAGCCGCACTTCCCGTTTTGCTGCCGCTTCCCGATGAACTGCCGCCCGTTGCAGACCATGACTGCGCATTGCCGCCTGTGCTTTTATCCGATGACGGCGCTGCTGTTGCCTCAGGTACGGGAGTAGGCGTTTCCGCAGCCGGAGTTTCCGACGGCAGCGGCGTTGCCGTTGCTCCGATTGTCGCAATCGGCGTCGGCGTTACCTTATTTACCCTGTCTTTATCAAGCTTATCCTTTATCTTGAATGCACCTATGCCGCCCCCTACTGCCAGCAGAACCACTATCACGCATATTACGGCTATTTTTATTTTTTTCTGCTTTTGTTTCTTACTGCTGCGGCGCTCTGCTATTTCGTCAAGCTGCTGCTTTTTTTCTGCCATCATTTTATCTATCTGTTCGCGGCGCTTACGTTCGTTTTCGTCATAAACTTCTTCTTCCTCTGCGGGGTTTTCTGCTGTATCGTCATTCTGTTCATCTTCAAGAACGGCGCCGCAGAATATACATTTTTTCACATCGTCGGGCAATTCCGCTCCGCATTTTTTACATAGCATATTTTTTCCTCCACTCTCTTTTTCCGACAAGTATATATAATTATTATACACTTTTATACTTTTCAATTCAACATCTTTATTATTATATATGTGTTACATACTTTTACCGTTCTTTTTCGAGGAATCCTTTTTAACGTAAACCACGCTCATGATTTTGTCTGCCAAATCAAAATTTTTGCAGACCGCAAAATACCCCAGTCCCGACGCAAGCACAGGAACAACAAGCATGAGTACAAGCCCATACCATGTGATACTTCCGCACAGCTCGCCCAGAAAGGCAAAAAACGGGAACGTCCACAAAAGAAACAGCATATTCACGCCCACTGCCCACCATGTATTTAAAGAACCGTCATTTGAAAACGCTGTCCACACAAGCTTATATCCCGCAAACAGTATAAGCGTTACCGCAGAAATCAGAAGTCCCATAAGAAAGCCTTTTTTTATATCCGGCTGCAAAACCGTATATGATTTTTTGTCGTGCCTTGCATATGCTCCGGCATTGCCGTAAATTGTGAAAAAGTACACAAGAGTAAGTATTATTCCCGATATAAGCTTAATAACAGGCTTTTCAAACGTCCATGTAAAAGCCATAAGCCATATAAGCGTTATAACCAGTACCGCCGTCAGATTGCCGAGCAGCATATGCCTGTACTGATACCCGATTGTCATTTTTGATTTGTCTTTCATTGAAAATTCCCCTTCTGTTTCTATTTTGCCGAACTGATCCCCGCAATATACCCCGACGACCACGCCCACTGCAAATTATAACCGCCGCAGTCACCGTCTATGTCGAGTATTTCTCCGCAGGCATACAGTCCGCTTACTTTCTTTGATTCCATTGTCGCATCGTCAAACTCTGCGGTGTCCGCACCGCCCTTTGTGACCTGCGCATTATTCCATGACATTGTTCCCGTTATGCAAAATCGCCAATGCTTTATTGTGTCCGCTATTTTTACCGTATCGCTTTCGCTGAGAGTCGCCGCACAGCGTGAGAGCGGAACAATTTCAAGATGTTTTAACAGAGCCTGTCCTATGCGCTTATTTAACATTCCGGTGAAAAATTCTTCAAGCCTTCGCTTTGGATTAAGCGCAATTCTTTCATACAGCATATTAATTATCGCATCTCTTGAATATTCCGGCATAATGTCGAGATACGCGTATTTTTCATTTTTAAGACGAGAAGTAACCGAAAATGCAGCAGGCCCCGACAAGCCGTATTCCGTAAACAGAACCTCACCCTTTTCGCAGACCTTGCCTACGCTCAAAGCTCCGTTTACTTTTATGCCTTTGAGCTTTTTTACCACGTCGGTTTCGGTTTTAAGCTGCACAAGCGACGGATAAACCGATGTGATTCCATGCCCCAGCTTTTTTAAAATATCATAACCGCTGCCGTTTGAACCTGTTGACGGCGCAGCCTTGCCGCCGCACGCAATTATTACTCTATCCGCAAACGCCTTTTTGCCGTTATATGCGCTGATTGAAAACCCGTTTTGGTTTTTTTTCACTTCGCACACTTCAAAGTCCGTTACGGTTTTTACGCCGCACTCTTCAGTTTTCATTCTCAAAACGTCAAGCACCGCCGATGCCTGGTCGCTGTACGGATAGACCTTACCGCCGTCCTCCACCTTATACAATATTCCGAGCCTTGAAAAGAAATCCAGCGTTTCCTTTACCCAAAATGCGGCTATTGTTTTTTCCGCAAAAGACGGATTTGCGCCGTGATAATTTTCTTTTGACGCGTTGATATTTGTCATGTTGCATCTGCCGTTTCCGGTAGACAGAATTTTTCTGCCGACGCGGCTGCCGCTCTCATATACCGTCACGTCCGCGCCGTTCTCCGCCGCCGCAATCGCCGCTGTAAGTCCTGATGCGCCGCCGCCTATTACCGCTGTTTTCATTCGTCTGTTCCGCCTTGTTTTTTCAATTCTTTTTTTCTTGCATATTCGTCAATGTAATCTGCCGCTATCGCGCGTATAACCGCCACAACCGGCACGGAAAGAAGCATTCCCGGAACTCCGAACAGACTTCCTCCGACGCTCACCGCCACTATAATCCACAGCGGACGTATATCAAGCGACATTCCCATAATTTTGGGTGCAAGCACATTTCCGTCAAGCTGCTGCAAAACAAGCAGCGTTACGGTTGTCCATATAGTCTGCCACATTCCGCCCGTTATCAGAATAACTATTTCTGCGATAATTACCGAGAATATTGAACCGAAATACGGTATCATATCCATCGCGCCGATAAACAATCCCAAAATCACTGCGTATTCAACCCTCATCAATGAAAGCGCTACCGAGCAGACAACCGCCATAACCAGGCTGCACACCATACGGCAGTATATGTAGCTTGTAAAAACGCTGTTTATGCGCCTTGCATGAGCAAGCGCCGACTTTGAACGTTCGGGTGTAAGAAAAATATCCGCCATTCTTTTTAAAGAAGACAGTATTCTTTCTTTATCCAGCAGCATATATACCGATGAAATCAGAGCAATAAACAGCGAGATTAATTCCGAAGTTACATTAAACACACCCTGTATATACTTGCCTATCGCATACGGATCTACCTTGCCCAGGAATGAATAAATCGTATTCATTGCATCCGGCTCCTGTAAGTCTATAAGGTTAAACTTCTGTACTATTTCCAGACTTCCGAGCCACTTTAAGACGTTTTCCACATAATTCGGAAGATTCAGCGACAGGTCTATTATGTTTTTAGACAGCGCCGGCACAAACGAACGAACGGCAAGCGCAAGCAGTGCAATCGTAATAATATACACCAAAAGCACGCTTATCCCGTATGAGTGGTCGCTTATTTTTTTTAATTTGATTTTTTGCAAAAGCTGCGTAAGCTTTTTTGAGGGAAGATTAAGCAGATACGCAATCACAAAACCGATAAAGAACGGTTTGAGTGCGGAAAGCAGCGTTCCTATTACTCTGCCGATATTTCCGATATTGTCAAAGGTTTTGTATACCGCTATCACTGCCACGCAGAAAACAAACGCTATTATCCACTTATAATATTCTCGTAGTTTTTTCAATTATTTTCCTCCGTAAAATTTGTTTATATTAAACGGGCGGAAACCGTTCCGCCCGCATAATACCGCTTATTTAATTATCGGGAGTCACTATTACAAGTGTTGCCACAAATGCTCCGTTTGAAACGCTTCCTCTCACATCAACGGTATCTCCCTCCGATATACCGCTCATTTTAAGCGTTTTACCTGCTGATGTTATAAACGTTGTCTTGTCGTCTTTGCAGAATACCGTCTGTGCTTCACCGCCGTCCGGCTTTACGGTTATAAATCCGTATGACGCATTAATTGCGGTTACAACGCCGACAACCGAGCCTGCCGTTACCTGTGTGGATTTTGCGCTGATAGCCGTAATTGCATCGCTTTCAATCGTAATTGTTACTTCGTCGCCCACACGGAAATCATAGAGCGTTCCGGTTTTTCCGTTAATGTCTATTTCAACGCTGCTCGGAATCATAAATTCTTTTTCCGTGCCGTTGATGCTTACAACCATAGTCGGCTGTGACGCAATCGTAAGAGACTTGATTGTACCGGTTGACTTGGTTTTCTTTGCCGTTGCGTCAACCTTTACTATCTCGTCGTATTCAAGAGTAAGCGTTACCGAATCGCCCTCATAAATCGAGGCGAAGTCTGATTTCTGACCGTTTTTCTTTACCGTAACCGAATTGCTTACCGTATATGTCTTGCCGTCATAATCCTCATCGGCGTGGCTGATTGTCATTGTAAGCTTCGGGTCTATCGATATGCTCTTTACCACTGCGCCGCTGATTGTCGACGCCTTCTTTACCGCGCTGATTGTTTCCACCTTGCCGTTCACAAGACTAAGCTCAATGGGGTCGTCCAACGCAAAGCTCCTCATTGTTGCCGGAGAACCGTCAAACAAAATCGTAACATCGTCCGCACAGTCATACGACTTCTGACCGCTGCCGTCGGACGGCTTTATCGTTACAAACATCGTGCCTGTTGCCGTACCAGAGCTTACATACTTACCTCTGATTGTTTCATCGGGGACAGACGAAATAACGTCTATCGCAATAACGCCGCTGCCGGAATAAGTGAAAACTGCCGAAACGCCGGTGAGCATTTTTGCCGGTATTGTTCTTACGCCGACAACGTTCATTACGGTATCGTCCGTATAAACCTCCGTTGAGGAATTGCCGCTTTTATCCTTTACTACAAATGTTCTGCTGTCCGTATCGATTGAAACAAGCTTACCCAAAACAAATTCGTACTTCATCTTGTCAACCACTCTTGAAAGCATAACCGCAATCTGACTTCTCAATACCGATGTGAGCGGCGAGAAATTGTTATCCTCCATACCGTTCATGATTTCCGCATCGCCGGCATATTTAACATATCCCACTGCCCCAGACGGAATTTTGTCATTGTCGCTGTAACCCGTATCCGCCTTTGAATCGGCAAGCGCTTTCTTTTCTCCGCCCATCGACTTGGTTATAATCATAGCCGCCTCGAAACGTTTCATCGGCTTGGATTTTTCATCATTTTTCAAATATGTATCCAAATCGGTCTTTTTCAGCGCGCCCTTATACAAAAGATACGCAATTTCATCCGTACCCCAGCTAAGACCGTACGGGGTTATTGTTTCATCATACATTTCGTGCGCAGTTTTTAAAATCTCCGCATTCGCAGAATCGGCGCTGCCCATTGCTCTCGCAAACAAAGCCAAGCATTCCAAACGCGTAACCTCATTATCGGGGCGGTATGTCTGATCTTCGTAGCCCGATATAAGTTTTTTGTCCGCCATATTCTGAATCTGTGTTCTGCACCAGCTGTACTGTTCACCCGAAATATCGGTAAATGCAGTCTTTGCCGCAAATACCGGAACCGCAGCCGATACGGCAAGCGCACCTGCCAGCACAGACGATACAATCTTTGTTATTTTCATAATACCTTCTCCTTTCCGTTTCATACCGGAAAAATCCCTTTTGTCCTTTAAACCGTCAAAAAATCTGCCGCCGCAAAATCCGTATGCGCACAGCTTATACCCTGCGCACCGCTTTATTACCGCGTACTGACCGATACAAACAGGATATATGATTTTTAATCTGCCGCTTTAATTATATCATGTCGGTAAAAATAGTGCAATACATTTTATATTTTTACCATAATTTTTAACAAAAGAAACAAAATGGTAATATTTTTGCAAAAAAAACATCCGGCAACGTGTTTTGAATACACCGCCGGACATTTTTGTTATTATACCGCTGCGCTTTGCACCGCTGCCGATTTTTTATGCAGCATAATTCTTTTACGCTCCATATTTTCGATTATATAATCCTCCGTAACATCGGAAAGAATTACCGGAGTAACCTGATTGCGCGATATTTTTTCGAGAAATTCCTCCGCATCTCTTCTGCGGTAAAAAATACCGTTTATCTGCTTCATTTCTGCTGATTTCCTGCCGCCGTCATAGTGTGTAACCTTATTTATTTTCACACCGTAGCTTTTAAGCTCGGGATATTCCTCGGATATTGTTTCCGTTATCAGATAATACTCTATCAAAACTCCTGCGTCCTCATTCATATACTCCTTTGTGTAAAGCTCCTCTTTTTCCATGCTATGTCTGTCTCCCTTCAAGTGACTGATAATTTATATTGTATTTTTTACAGGCTTATTATACTACACGTTTTGGCGAATTGTCCAGAAAAACATATCGTCAGAAAACGACACCAACCGTCAGCCGATACTAAAAATCGTTTTATTCTCCGAAGATATTTCGGAGAAAGTATCGCCTTTTGTTTATTGATGTCGTTTTTTAGGATACGAAAGTCCGATTTTTCGCCATATATTTTTATGTGTATGTATAAATTCCCCAATCAGAACAAAGGTCTCATCAAATCGAGACCTTTGTTCTGCGTTTACCCTTGGGAATCTATCATTTTTTCGATAAATATACCGTATCCCTTTTGGGGATTGTTTACAAACACGTGCGTTACGGCGCCTATCAGCTTATCTTTCTGAATAATCGGCGCTCCGCTCATTCCCTGAACTATTCCTCCGGATTTTTTCATAAGCTCCTCATCCGTAATTTCAAAAACTATGCTTTTATCCCCCAGATCCTCTGACACCTTATTTATCCGTATACTGTAATTTTTCACTCCGTCTCCGTCTATATCGGACATAATATACGCATCGCCCTTTTCCACCTGTGACGGCTGCGCCGCAGGTACGGCATCGGAAAAGGAATACGTGCCGTTTATCCGCCCGAATATTCCGCAGCCTATATTTTTCGTTATACTTCCCGTATTTTCACTTCCAAAGCTTCCGCTCAGCTCTCCCGGCGCTCCTTTTTTGCTTTTTATCACGGATAATCCCGAACAATTCAGAATATTCCCCGATTTTACGGACATAATATTACCTGTATCTGTATCGCATATTCCGTGACCGAGCGCAGCAAAAGAATTATCGGCAGGATTAATATAGGTAATCGTGCCGATTCCGGCAGTGCTGTCGCGAACCCAAAGTCCCAGACGAAGCGTTCCGTCCTTTGCCGTAACAGGCTGTGCCGAGGTTTCAAACGTTTCCCCGTCACGCCGTACCGAAAGGCAGATTTCGCCCGGATTTTCACTTATAATCTCAGAAAGCTGCTCCGAGCTTTTTAATTCCGTGCCGTTCGCACTGACTATAACGTCCCCTGCTTTAAGGCTGCTCTTTCTCGCAGGATATGAGCTGATACCGTTTTCATCGGTTACGGCTCCGGTTTTCGTTACAATCAGTCCGTCGGTATAAATTTTAATTCCGACCGCACGTCCGCACGGAATCAGGCTTATTTCTGCCGCATGATATTGCGGTATGCCCGAAATAAACACCAAAAAAATAAAAGGAAAGAATACGGCAAACCGTTTCTTTTTGGCAGTATTTTTCATTTTTAAGACCCTTCCTTTCTGTGCCGACGGCACAAATTTCAAAATCCGCCAGCCAACGCATCGGCGCGGATTTCGCTTTACCGCCTTTCTGTTTTTAACTTGTGTTAATCCGCCGAAAATATACCGCTCTATTTATTGCAGAAACGGAATAAAAAAACATAGCCAAATCATAATTTTTGTGATATAATATAATTTGAGCAATATTTTTGAAAGGAATATCCGTAATATACAATGGAAAATTTATTGAATAATTTAAACGACAGACAGCTTGAAGCAGTTAAAACCACGGAGGGGCCGGTGCTTGTCGTTGCCGGAGCCGGCAGCGGAAAAACAACGGTTATCGTCAACCGTATTGCATATATAATACACCATAACATGGTAAGACCGGGAAATATTCTTGCGATTACCTTTACAAACAAAGCGGCACGCGAAATGCGTGAAAGAGTTGAGATGCTTTTGGGCGATACTGCGGCAGGCTTATGGATAGGCACGTTTCATTCGATGTGTGTGCGCATACTCCGCACCTGTATTGACCTGCTCGGATATACGCGTGATTTTATAATTTTCGATTCGTCCGACACTCGCACCGTCATGAAAGAATGTTTACGGGAACTGAACTTTGACGAAAAAAATTTTCCGCCCCGAAGCATACTTTCAATTATAAGTAACGCAAAAAATGACATGATGGATTACGAAACCTTTGAAAATGTGTACAGAAACGATTTCAGAATGTCAAAGGTTGCGGAGATTTACAGACTTTACCAGTCAAAACTCAAGCGCAACAACGCCCTTGATTTTGACGATATTATACTTAACACCGTAAAGGTTCTGAGCCTTAACGAGGACGTAAAGCTTTATTACCAGGGCAAATTTGAATATGTTCTGGTGGACGAGTATCAGGACACAAACAATGCGCAGTATATGCTTATACGTTTGCTTTCGGACGGGTACAAAAATATTTGTGCCGTAGGAGACGACGATCAGAGTATTTATAAATTCAGAGGTGCAAATATAGCAAATATTCTGCGTTTTGAGGAGGATTTTGAAAATACGGTAAGAATTACTCTTGACAGAAACTACCGTTCCACACAGACTATTCTCGACGCTGCAAATGCGGTAATTGCCCACAACGGAAAAAGAATGGAAAAACAGCTTTGGACGGACAAAGGCGCAGGGAATCCGATACTCAGCTATACGGCTGAAAACGAGTACGGAGAAGGTCAGTTTATCGCGTCAAAAATAAAGAATTATTACGAAGAGGGCGGCAATTTCAGCGATTGTGCGATTCTTTACCGCACAAATGCACAGTCGCGCGTGTTAGAAGAACAGCTTATGCGTGAAGCCGTTCCGTATCGTGTGCTTGCAGGTCTGCGATTCTATGACAGAAAGGAAATCAAGGATATTATTTCATATCTGCGGCTTGTTTTAAATCAGAATGACGATGTAAGCCTTAAGCGGGTTATAAACGAACCAAAGCGCAAAATCGGCGCGGCAACAGTAGATAAGGCCGAAAAAATAGCCATGCGCGAAGATAAAAGCATATATGAAGTAATTTCCGAAGCGGATAATTACGAAGAACTCAGAACTGCGGCGCCAAAGCTTAAAGCTTTCGCGGGAATAATGGACGGACTTATAAAGCTTCGCGACCACATTCCGCTGACCGAGCTTACACGGCGTATTCTGACCGATACGGGGTACAGCGCCGCACTGACCGCCGCAGACGATATAGAAAGCAAAACCCGTCTTGAAAACCTTGATGAATTTCTGAATGCCGTACAGGAATTTGAAAAAAGCGACGAATACAGCGGCAAGCTCAACGAATTTCTGGAAACCATAACGCTTGTTGCCGATGTTGACGCTTATGATGAGGATCAGGACGCGGTCGTGATGATGACAATTCATTCCTCAAAGGGACTGGAATTTCCGAGGGTATTTATTGCCGGAATGGAGGAGGGGCTTTTCCCCGGTATGCGTTCAATCGAGGGAGGAATAGAAGAAATCGAGGAGGAACGCCGCCTTTGCTACGTAGCAATGACGCGTGCTAAGGAATATCTGTGCATCACACAAACAGATCATCGAAATCTTTACGGAAAAACAGTAACCTCGCGCCCGTCCAGATTTTATCAGGAAATACCGATGGAATATATCGAGGACGTTTCGGGCATACGCCGCAAAACCGTTTCGTTTGCACAAAAATTCGAACGAAGCTTTAAGAAGTTTGAGCGTGCAATTCCCAAAACCGAGCCAGCCGCCGCTCCTGCTGCCGGAAAGTCATTCTCTGCCGGAGATATTGTCGAGCACAGAAAATTCGGCAAAGGAATCATACTCTCCGTTCAGGAATTCGGCAAGGACGCAATACTGGAAATTCAGTTTGATTCCATAGGTCATAAGCGGCTCATGGCTGCTTTTGCCAAGCTTAAAAAGCTATGATGAAAAATTTTTAAATTTTTTACAAAAAAAATATAGAAAAATGTACATAAATATGTTATACTGTGAATAATAGGAATATATAAAACTGATATAACGGGAGGTACTATTATGAGTGATTTTATGGATAAATTGAAAAAGAACGCATTTATGGCAAAAGACGAAGCTTTCAAATTCGGCAGACACATATGGAATCAGGCGGAAAACATGGTTGACCGCACAAAAGTCAATATTGCGATTAATGATACGGAAAGCAAAATAAACGATATTTATGCGGAAATAGGCGAAAAGATATATTCACATTACAACAACGGCGATTTTACCGAAGAGGAAATTGAGGATAAGTGCAAAAAAATCGACAATCTTGCAGAGGAAATGAATGCTCTCAAAGAAAAGCTTGCGGAACTGAAAAAGACCGTTAAATGCCCCAACTGCGGCGAATATAACGATGAGGGCAATAAGTTCTGCTCAAAGTGCGGAAACACCATGCCGGCACGTGAAAGCAGCACAGCGGATTCCGACAGCGATGACGATACCGTAAGACGGGTTGTGACAATCAGACCGCAAAAACCCGAAACGGACGACAGCAGCGATGATGATAATGAAATTTTCGATTAAACCGGAGGAAATCAATGGACGATAAAAAGATAAGGGCATATGACGGCGATGATGCTTTTTATTCCGGAACTGATGCGGATTATGAGGAATTTCTTAAATCGGTTAACGGAAAAATGGGCGGTCATGATGCAAAAAAAGACAATCTTGAAGAAACCAAGACGATAAACTTGCAGGGTGTTATAGAGAAATTCCGCAAAAAAGCGGAAAACATTAAGGACGCGTCAAAAAAACTTACCGCAGATGCCGTAAGTAAATTTGAAGAATTTAAAAAGAGTACAGCCGATTTATCGGAGGACGAGGAGCTTTTTGACGATGAAGAAAAGAAAATACGTCCGGAAGATATAAAGGTAACGCACGCCGGAAATGTTACGCAGGAGGTTGCTGCCGATAAGTCTGATGAAACAAAATCCGATGCGGCAGAGGATATTAAAAAAGTTTTTGCAGAGGCGGCAAAAATTAAAAACGAGCTTCTTTCCGTTCCCGGCAAGCTTGACGGTTACGGCGAAAAAATTGACGAAATAAACGAAGCTGTCAAGCGGCTTGACGAGCTTTTAAAGGATATTGACGTAATCAGCCGCGACAGTGCAAAGAATGCCGAGAACGCGTGTCTTAAATCCGATACAATCGCCGGCGGCGTTGAGGAAATACGGCAGTCTGTTGTCGGCGTTTCAAAGCTTAACGACAGTATTTTTGATTTGAAAAATTCACAGCTTAATACAAAAAATTCGCTGGAAAATCTCGCAGAAAGCTTCACTTCGCTCAAAAAGAAGTGCATACTCGGCATTACAATATTAAGCATACTTTCGCTTATATCAATAGTTATGTCGGTGATTATTCTGCTGTCTTAACTTTTAGGGGATGCAAAAAATGTCCAGATCACAAAAAGGCAATTTTATAGATGAATAGAGTGCATTAAAAAACAATAAAATCTTATATTTTGTAAAAAATCGTATTTTATTCGATTTTTCTTAATTTAAATGCCTTTTTGCTACGAACAAACTGAACCTCTCGGAGTACACACGTACACCGTCGGGTTCAGTTTGTCCGTTCTGAAACATTTTTTCCTATCCCCTTACAAGGAGTTGTAAAAAAATACTTTTTTTACAACTCCTTTATTTTTCATTCCTATACTTTTTTCGCCACGCAAGCGGAGTTACTCCCGTGATTTTTTTAAACGTATTTATAAAATAACTGAAATTATTAAATCCCACCGCAAACGCAACCTCGGTCACGCTCATATCCGTACCTTTAAGCAGCTCCTTTGCGTCTTTTACTTTCAGCATATTGCAGTAATAATTAAGCGTATACCCGCTTCTTTTTTTGAACATATGACTTATATAGGACTTGCTGACGTAAAATTTTTCCGCAAGCTCATCTGCGGAAACCTCCGCATGATGCTCATTGAGATAGCCGAGTATTCTTGAATATGTATCATTTGCGGTGTTTGAGCCTATCTCAGCTATAAGCCGTTCAATCATCACCGCCAGCGGCGAAATAAGCGTATCGAGAAGCTTTACGGGGATTTCTTCGTCCTTCATGTTTTCATCATAGCGTTTATCTTTTCCGAACGGAATTTTTTTATCCCTATATCCGCTTACGCTGATAAATCCCACTGCCCGCGAACCGTCAAATACAGCATGAACATATTCGCCCACTCCCGCATGACACACTCCGATATACCTATCCTGTTTTTGACATTTCTTCAATGCAAGCTGCTGACATTTTATGCACCGCTGCCGCGCCGAGCTTTTCACATACGCACAATAAGGGTTCACGTGTATATTATACCGCCAAAGCTTTTGAGCAGTAATGAAAACAGATATGCAGCTATCCTGCAAATGCACCGAAACCGCCAGTTTATGCTCTTTTTTCAGATATTCTATATATGCCGTGATTTTTTCTTCGGTTTTTTCTTTGCTCATTTTTACCACCTGTGCATTTTTTTGATATTTTCATGCTGAAAATCGCAAGAAATCAAGCAAAAGTTTTGTTATTATAATATCATACAATAATAAAAATGTCAAATGGGAGGAAAACAATGCTTAATAAAAAAATCATACAATCCGATTTATGCGTAATCGGCGGCGGCATGGCAGGCATATGCGCGGCAATCGCCGCAGCAAGAAACGGCGCTAAGGTCGTTCTCATGCACGAACGTCCGGTACTCGGCGGAAACGCATCATCGGAAATCAGAATGTGGGTTTGCGGCGCAGACGGCGAAAACAACCGCGAAACGGGAATTGCGGAGGAAATAGCGCTTGAAAATTATTACAGAAATCCCACAAAAAATTATTACATATGGGACACTGTGCTTTATGACTTTGTAATCCGTGAAGAAAACATCACGCTGCTTTTAAACTGCACCTGTATGGACGCAAAAACCGAAAACGGCGATTTTGGTTACGGACGTGACACAAAAATATGCTCCGTAACCGGATATCAGATGACAACGCAGACATTTTACGAAATTCATTCGGCAAATTATGCGGACTGTTCCGGCGACAGCATACTTGCGCCGCTCACCGGCGCACAATTCCGTATAGGGCGCGAAAGCGCTGAGGAATTCGGCGAGGACACTCATGTTAAGCAGCACGATGATCTGACAATGGGTATGAGCTGTCTTATTCAGGGGCGTGAAACCACTCACCCGATAAAATTCACACCGCCGCGCTGGAGTACGCCCCTTGCCGCAGAAGATTTTAAGTACAGAGCCCCCGATTTATACAACGAGTATGAGAATTTCTGGTATCTTGAACTCGGCGGAAAACGCGACACCATAGCCGATACGGAGGAAATCGCGCGCGAGCTTATTCCGCTTGCGACAGGAACATGGGATTATATTAAAAATTCAAAAGAATTTAATGCCGACAACTGGGAGCTTGATTTTCTCGGTTTTCTGCCCGGCAAACGCGAATCGCGCAGAATGAGCGGCGAATACTGCATTACGGAAAAGGATATTACCGAAAACCGTCTTTTTGAGGACACCGTTGCATACGGCGGCTGGCCGCTTGACGACCATTTTCCCGACGGCTTCTATCACAAAGGCACACCGAACACCAATTTCACAACCCCTGCGCCGTATTGCATTCCGTACCGTGCGATGTATTCAAAGAACGTTTCCAACCTGTTCTTTGCCGGCAGAAATATCAGCATGACTCATATGGCAATGAGCAGTATACGCGTTATGCTGACCTGTGCGCTTATGGGGCAGGCAGTCGGCACGGCGGCGGCAATCGCGGCAGAGTTTGACATAACGCCGCATGAGGTATATCTTAAAAAAATCAGACTTTTACAGAATATTCTTATGGACAGCGACTGCTTTATTCCCACGCTTAAACGTGAAATAAGCGATTTGTGCAAGGCAACTCCGATTGTAAACGGCAGCGACGCCTTAAAAAACGGCGAGGATCGTCCCAACAGAATATATCAAACAGACGAATGCGGAATTACCGTTAAAAACGGTTCTTCGCTTGAATACAAATTCGATTCGTTTGAAACTGTTTCGTGTGTGCATATAACCTTTGACAGCGACCTTTGCCGAACAACCCTCCCCGGAGGTTACTGTGAGCGTACTCATTCAATGCGCAGCAACACCCTGCTTGACAGTCCTCAGTTTTATGTTCCGAAAACTCTGTGCAAGGAATTTGTTCTTGAAGCGGAAACCGAAAACGGCGCTGAAATTATATGCAAATCCGAAACCAATCTGAATCGTGCATATAATATACCTGTTAATAAAAAAGTGCGCAGTATTCGTCTTACGCCGCTTTCCAACTGGGGCGGCAACGAGGAAACAAATGTATTTTCATTCGACTTCAAATAAATGAACAATAAAAAAAATTGAAATCCGCATTTTTGCGGATTTCAATTTTTTTATTTAAATACAACCGTCGCCGCCGTGTTCGGCATAAGCTCTATATACCACCATTTGCTGTCATAGAAATACTGTGCCTGGATTTTTTCGGTATTTGCGTTTACAAGCTCCAATACGTGCGAACCGTCGGGATTTACCGCCGCCGTACCCTCAACCGCCATTCGGAGATAAGGGAAAGCGTACATCGTTGCGCCGCAGTTATCAACCTTGACGGGATAAATTTTTGCACCGCGTTTTATAAATTTTGAAAAATGCTTAAACGCCTTGTACTGTCCGCTGTAAGTTAATTCACCAGTCTGCGAATTGAGCGTTGCCAGACCGCCGCAGAAAAACGGGCCTATATTCGGGCCGCCGCACTCGTCAAGCAGCAAATTCCAGCCGGTAAAGGAGTCGCAGCCCATGTTGAGCGATTTCGCCATCATAATCGACCACTTGCACCAGTCGCTGTCATAATTATTATACAGCCTGGGGCCGCCCTCTGTGAAATTCCACTTTATATCGGGATATTCTTCTTTCAGCTTGTCAAGCATTTCAACCGTTCCTTCATAATAATGAAATGCAACCGCATTACAGTCATTTATCAGATTCGGATTTTGCCGTAACTGATAAAGCACTCTTTTCCAGCCGATGAAACATTGGTCAAAAAGCCATATTTCCGTATCCATTCCCTTATCGGTCATTTTTTTGCGTAAAACCTTTATAAATTCCGCCTCAATATCGGGATGCCAGATACAAGCCGGCATAAGTCCTGTCTGCTGTGTTTCCGGTTCATTCTGCGGAGTTATCGCGCTGATTTCTATTCCCTCTTTTTCATAGGCTTTTAAATATTTTATTATGTAGTCGGCATAGCAGTCAATGTATTCACGGCGCATATATCCGCCGCACATTGAACCCTCGGTTTTCATCCACCCCGGCGGACTCCACGGCGATGCAAACAGCTTTAAATCCGAATTGTGCTTTAAAACCTCTTTTATCATGGGAATAATATACTCTCTGTCTCTTTCAACCGAAAAGCTTTCAAGCTTCATATCGTTTTCCCTGTCGCAGTAAGAATATACGTCCGCCGAATAATCGCTTGAACCGACAGAAAGCCTGCCGACAGACAGATTAAGTCCGTCCTCTCCGTATATATCGTTCAAAAATTCATTCCGCGCCTCCTCGCTCATGGTTGACAGCTCATAGCACGACGCACCCGTTATTGCAACGCCGAATCCCGAAAAGCTTTCGTTAACGGGTTTATCGGCAACCTCAGCCGTACATATCGCGTCCATTTTTGCATTATTGTAAAACAGACGCTTTTGCACAAAGGTATTTTTTTCATCTGTGGTATATATTGTTGCTTTCATAATTAACTTCCTTCCTTACATTTTTTCTTAATTATAAATTAAATAACGTGACGGCGCAATATAATTTTAGTTTATATTTTTGTATTTTTGCGTCAACTTCTTCTTGACAATTTTTTAATGTATATATATAATAAAAACGGGGGATTGATTGATATGAATAACAACATATCCGCAAATGCGGAATACTCGGAAATAGAAGTTTTAAATCAGTCATGGGCAGGCGGCACAGCCTATTCTTACAAAATGAAAAAAAGACCTTTTTTCGGAATATGCTTTATAACGGACGGCGCAATTTCCTATAAAACCGAAAATTCGGAAATAATTGCAGAAAGCGGCGATATTACGGTGCTAAAAAAAGACGCGCTGTACCGTGCCGAATTTTTAGCGCCGCAGACAAAGGATATTCTCATAAATTTTCAATGCAGCGGTGATTTTGCGGCAGATGAAAACAATGATATAACACTGATAAAGGGCTGCAAAAGCTTAAAGGATGATTTTCTCGAAATTTTAAATTATGCCGCATTCAGTGAGCGCGGCTGCATGGTAAAATCTATTTTATATCGTATTCTTGACGGTATAACCCAATTTGGTGCAGAAACTGCCTTATCTGCTAAAATAAAGCAACTGATAAATTCGGAGCCGGCAATGAGCGAAGCTGACATTGCAAAGGCTTGTTCGATCAGTATTTCCACACTGCAAAGGACTTTCAGAGCCGCATACGGAAAAACCGTTTCGGAATACAAAAACGACATACGCATGGCAAGGGCGAAAAAGCTTTTATTGTCGGGAATGTATTCGGTGGAGGAAACGGCAATAATGCTGAATTTCTGCGACTGTGCATATTTCAGCCGCTGTTTTAAAAAGCACGTCGGCGTATCTCCGAAAAAATTTATAAAGCAGACATATATTATTTTTTAATTTACTGTATCTTTTTTTGCTCTTTTGTGATATAATTAGAAAAAGACATCGGAACGGAGGATTACCATGCTTTACCAAAAAGAAATTGACGATTCGGTTTTAATACAGTTTATAATACTTTTCACGCTCAACAATGCGGACAGCGCTCTGCCGTACAATGAGCTTGTGAATCTTGTTCTTAACAACTGCAATATAAATTTTAACGATTTTCAGATTGCGCTTACAAACCTTGTCGATACAGGACACGTACACGCTTATCTTGACGGGCCGCATCTGCAAAAGTATGAAGTTACGCCCAAGGGTGCGAATGCCGGAGAGTTTTTCAAAACGCACATTCCGGTATACATACGTGAACCGATACAGCAGTCAATCAAAGAAATGTACCGTGAGGAACGGCTGAGAAATGCCGTTAAAAGCAGCATCTTTCCGGTAAGAAAAAACGAGTTCAGCGCGGAATGTACCCTATCCGACGATGATAAAACTCAGCTTTTAAAGCTTTCGCTTTATGCCGGCTCACGCGATGAGGCGGAAAAGCTTGCGGAATATTTCCGGCATCATTCTTATGAAATCTATGACGGAATAATAAAACTGTTTTCCGGCAAGAATGACGAATAAAGGAGTTTGCAATGAAATCAAAAATTCTTGATATGCTCCGCACTGCCGGCGGATATATTTCAGGTGAAAAAATCAGCAACAGTCTTAATATTTCGCGCACCGCCGTATGGAAGCACATAAATGCGCTGAGAAAGGACGGTTTTGAAATAGAATCCGTCACCAACCGCGGTTACAGGCTTATATCCTCACCCGATATAATTGCCGCTCATGACATATTATCCGCACTTAACACCGAATTTATAGGAAGAAATATTATTTGTCTTGACGAGACGGATTCGACGAACAACGAATGTAAAAGAAATTCGGAGCTTGCCGACGGCACAGTTTACACCTCTGAAATGCAAAGCGGCGGCAAGGGCAGACGCGGCAACCAGTGGAGTTCTCCGAAAGGCTGCGGAGCGTGGTTTTCGATACTGTTAAAGCCGGAAATACCGCCGTATGAGGTATCAAAAATAACGCTCATAGCAGGGCTTGCGGTATGCCGTGCGCTCGGAAACGGCGCCATGATAAAATATCCAAACGATATAGTTATCGGCACAAAAAAGGTGTGCGGAATACTTACGGAGCTTAGCGCAGAAACGGACTGTGTGAATTACGTTGTATGCGGAATAGGCGTTAATGTAAATACTCCGTCATTTGGTAAGGAGCTTTCCGAAAAAGCAACCTCACTGTTCATTGAAAGCAGGAAAAAATATCCGCGCAGCAAAATAATTGCGGATATTTTAAACGAATTCGAGCCGCTGTACAAGAGTTTTTTGAAAAATGGACTTGCATCGGTAATAGATGACTATAAAAAGCGCTGCATAACGCTCAACAGCGCAGTTAACGTAACATATAACAAAACCACCGTTCAAGGTATATGCACCGATATAAAAGCTGACGGAAGCATTGAGGTCACATCTTCCGACGGAGTTATTACGGTAAATTCCGGCGAAGTGTCGGTACGCGGCATTTACGGATATGTGTAACGCCGACATTTATTTTCCGCTGACAAAAAGACTCTTATTGAGATAAAATAAAACGGAGTTGGTGCGGCAGCTTTAAACTGACTCACAAATTCCATTTTATTTTATCCAAACGGCTGACAAAAAGCCTGTTTAATTTATCCCCTCATGATAAACCGCATTAACAATGTTAAGCTTCCGTATATTAATCCCTGAAATACAAATCCCTGGTATAGACCTTGTCTAAAACATCGGAAATATCATCACTGTATCTGTTTGCAATGATAACATCCGAGATACTTTTGAACTCATTCAAGTCCTTGATTACGCGCGAATTAAAGAACAGCTCATCATCAAGAGTCGGCTCATACACTACAACCTCAATTCCCTTTGCCTTTATTCGTTTCATTACGCCCTGGATTGACGAAGAACGAAAATTATCGGAATTTGACTTCATTGTAAGACGGTAAACACCTACTGTTTTCGGGTTTTTCGCAATAATTCTATCCGCTATAAAGTCCTTTCTTGTGCGGTTTGCGTCCACAATTGCAGCAATTATATTATTCGGCACGTCGTTGTAATTTGCAAGCAGCTGTTTTGTGTCCTTAGGCAAACAGTATCCGCCGTAACCAAAGGACGGATTGTTATAGTGGCTGCCTATTCTCGGGTCAAGTCCAACACCTTTAATAATTTGCTTTGTGTCGAGCCCGCGCACCTCCGCATATGTGTCAAGCTCATTAAAATATGCGACACGCAGCGCAAGATATGTATTCGAGAACAGCTTTACCGCCTCCGCCTCGGTAAATCCCATAAACACCGTCGGAATATCCTCTTTTAACGCACCGTCACGCAAAAGCCGTGCAAATGTATGCGCAGCATTTACGCTATTTTCATCATTTTTATCCGTTCCTACAATAATTCTGCTCGGATAGAGATTATCATACAGCGCCTTTGATTCGCGCAAAAATTCCGGACTGAACAGAATTTTATCGGTATTGTATTTTTCACGCACCTGTACGGTATATCCTACCGGAACGGTAGATTTTATCACCATATGCGCATTAGGATTATACTGCGTTACCAGTTCGATTACCGCCTCAACTGCCGATGTATCAAAATAATTTTTCTGCGGATCATAGTTTGTGGGCGCGGCGATCACAACAAATTCCGCTTCGGAATATGCTGCCTTTGCATCGAGAGTTGCGGTTAAGTCAAGCTCCTTTTCCGCAAGGTATTTTTCTATGTATTCGTCCCGAACAGGCGATTTTCTTTCATTAATTAAATCAACCTTTTTAGGCACAATATCTACCGCCGTTACATGATTGTGCTGCGACAGCAAAACCGCTATCGACAGTCCTACATATCCCGTTCCTGCCACTGCTATTTTCATCCGAAGTCACCCTTTCATATATTATAAAATTCCTTATACCACTCTGCAAATTTACGCAGTCCCTCACGCAGCGGAGTAGACGGTTTATATCCGAAATCATGCTCCAATGCCGAAGTGTCGGCATACGTAACCGGCACATCTCCGGGCTGCATCGGTACCAATTCCTTATGAGCTTCAAAATCATAATCCTTCGGCAAAACCTCCGCACGAACCAGTTCCTGCTGCAAAATATCTACAAACTCCAATAAATTTTCCGGACTGCTGTTACCGATATTGTATACCTTGTACGGCGGAATGGGGAGCCCGTCCTCTCCGTTTTTCTTTTCCGGCGGCTTTTTCATAACGCGCACTATACCTTCGACAATATCGTCAACATAGGTAAAATCCCGCTTGCAGTTACCGTAATTGAAAATTTTAATTTTTTCGCCGTTCCTCAATTTGTCCGTAAATCCGAAATATGCCATGTCCGGTCGGCCGGCAGGCCCGTAAACCGTAAAGAAACGCAGTCCCGTTGACGGGATATTGTAAAGCTTTGAATACGCATGCGCCATAAGCTCGTTTGACTTCTTTGTCGCAGCATAGAGCGACACCGGATTATCCACCTTGTCATCGGTCGAATACGGAACCTTTTTATTTGAGCCGTAAACAGATGAAGATGACGCATAAACCAGGTGTTCTGTCTGATAATGGCGGCTTGCCTCTAAAATATTGTAAAATCCGATAATATTTGATTCTATATACACATCGGGATTTGTAATCGAATAGCGTACACCTGCCTGTGCCGCAAGATTTACAACAATTTCCGGCCTGTATTTTTCAAAAATTTCGGTAACCGGCGTCTTGTCTGCGATATTTCCACGAACAAAGTCCCAGTTGCTTTGCGCAAGCTTTTCTATTTCTGCAAGACGGTACTCTTTAATCGAAACGTCATAGTAGTCATTCATGTTATCGATACCGATAATTCGGATATCATCATTTTCACGCAGCAGCTTCATCACCAGGTTTGCACCGATAAACCCCGCCGCTCCGGTTATCAGTATGTTTTTCATATATCCTTCCTCCAAACCATTTTATTAACCACTCCCGTGTAGCTTTGGATAAGCTTAACAACCTTGACGGAAACATTTTCATCGGTATAATTCGGTACGGGAATGCCCCAGTCGCCGTTACGGTTCATTTCAACAGCTGTGTCAACCGCCTGCAAAACCTGTTCTGTCGTTATTCCGGCAAGAATAAAGTTACCTTTATCCAATGCCTCGGGACGTTCGGTGCTTGTACGTATACACACTGCCGGAATCGGATTGCCGACCGACAAAAAGAAGCTGCTTTCCTCCGGCAGCGTTCCGCTGTCCGAAACGACCGCAAACGCATTCATTTGCAGATTATTGTAATCATGAAAGCCTAACGGTTCATGCTGTATCACGCGCTTGTCAAATTCAAATCTGCGATTTTCTATAAACTTTTTGCTGCGCGGATGGCAGGAATACAAAATAGGCATATCGTACTTTTTTGCCATTGCATTCACCGCATTCATAAGGCTGAAAAAGTTTTTCTCCGTATCTATATTTTCCTCGCGATGTGCGGATAAAAGAATGTATTTGTTTTTTTCAAGATTCAGCTTTTCAAGAATTTTACTGTTTCTTATACTATCAAGATTTTTATGCAGCACCTCTGCCATAGGCGAACCCACAACATATGTACGTTCCTTTGCAACGCTTGAAGCATTCAGATAACGCCGCGCGTGTTCGCTGTAACACATATTCACATCGGAGATTATATCCACAATACGCCTGTTTGTTTCCTCGGGCAAACATTCGTCAAAGCAGCGGTTTCCTGCCTCCATATGAAAAATAGGAATGTGCAGTCTTTTTGCGCCGATTACCGATAAGCACGAATTTGTATCGCCTAAAACAAAAACCGCGTCGGGCTTTTCCTCTACCATAAGCTTATATGATTCGGAAATGATATTCCCCATGGTTTCGCCCAAATCACCGCCTACCGAATTAAGATAGCAGTCGGGCGCACGCAGTCCCAAATCATCGAAAAAAACCTGATTAAGCGTATAATCCCAGTTTTGACCCGTATGCACCAAAATCTGATTGAAATATTTATCACACGCTTTTATACATTCGCTCAAACGTATAATTTCCGGTCTTGTACCCATTATTGTCATGAGCTTTAATTTTGCCATTGAAATTCAATCCCCTCTCAAAATTACACTTCTTCAAAATACGTATCCGGTCTGTTCGGGTCAAAGCACTCATTACACCACATAATCGTAACCAAATCCTCCGTATCGGACAGATTTATTATATTATGCGTATATCCCGGAATCATATCGACTACTGTTATTTCCTCACCCGACACCTCGTAATTTACAATCTTATCCGTTCCGATCTGCCTTAGCTGAATAAGTCCGCGACCGCTCACTACCACAAATTTTTCATTTTTCGTATTGTGCCAGTGCTGCCCTTTTGTAATACCGGGTTTTGAAATATTAACGCTGATTTGTCCCGCATTAAGCGTTCTCAGTATTTCCGTAAAGCTTCCTCTGTTATCGCAGTTCATTTTCAGCTTATACGAAAAGTTCTCCGCATCAAGATATGTCAGATAAGTCGAATACAGTTTCTTGGAAAACGAATTTTCACTCATATCCGGTATCAGCTTATTTATGCGGCTTTCCTTAAAGCTATACAGTAAATCCGCAATTTCTCCCAGAGTGATTTTATGCTCAATCCCCACTCTGCAATAATTACTTTCCCTGTTCTCCATACCTGCTGCGGCTTTTATAAGCTCATCAATCACATCATCTATATATACCAAAGTCATCATGTGATTTCTGTCGTTTACCGTTATCGGCAAATCATGCGCTATATTATAGCAAAAGGTTGCCACCGCACTGTTATAATTTGGTCTGCACCACTTTCCGAACACATTCGGGAAACGATATACAAGCGTCTTTACACCGTTTTCCTTTCCGTAATTGAAAATCAGCTCCTCCCCTGCTTTTTTTGATTTTCCGTACGGATTATCAAGCGCCGCCTGAATTGACGACGACAGCATAACGGGCGCTTTATTATTATATTTTTTCAGGCTGTCCAAAAGCTTTGAGGTAAAGCCGAAGTTCCCCTCCATAAATTCCGTTTCGTTTTTCGGACGGTTTACGCCTGCCAAATGATACACAAAATCGGCATCTTTGCAGTATTCATCCAGTTTTTCTGCCGGTGTGTCAATATCAAATTCATACAAATTAATATCCGCAGAAATTTCTCTTGTTTTGTCTTTGCCGTCACGCACGCATTTCAATGCTTCCGAAAGATTTCTGCCTACAAATCCCTTTGCTCCCGTAATCAGTATATTCATACCTGTGACCATTAACTCCTTTCACGGAAATTAAGTTTGAAATAAAATCGTTCAGATTACCGATTTGCAGCGAGTGGTGCCGTACATTGGTACTGCCCCGAGCAAAAAGCGGTGATATGAGCGATTTTATTCAAACTTTACTCCTTAAAATTAAAATCCAATCCCACATAATTCAACGCCTTTTCGTAGTTGTTAATATTTTCATCTGTCAGTTCACGCAAGCGTTTATTACTTTCGGATATACTTTTCCTTCTGAAAAACATCACATCAAATATCCTTACCGCCCACATAACCGGCAGAAGATACGGCGCTTTTTCCAGAACAGTATACCGTTTTTTCATCTTTTTAAGCGGCAAAAAAACTTTTCTGATATACAAGCTTACCTGTCTGTGTCCGCTGTCCTTAAAAGCTTTTGTTTCTTTTAGCGCCGTTGACAGGTTGTTGTTTTCAACCGTACCGTACGCACCGCTTGAAAATATCCATTTTGTCATAAAATCAGTCATATCATCACTTTTGGCTCCTTCAAACCACACATCAAGCAATTCCATGCTGTTTTTATAAAACTTCTGCAATTGTAATTTTGTCAGTTCATTATTTATGTATTCTTCATCTAAATTCTTTTCGGCGCGCTTATATACCCATATATCCGCAAAATTCTTTATACCCACGCCGCTGTCACGGTAATGCTTTGCAAGATGCGTAAATATATAAATCAAAAAATCCTCTCTGCCCAGCTCATATTCCGACTGAGATTTCTTTCGTGCCAGCTTCCAGCCTGTGCCGTAATACTCATAATAATCCTTATTATACGATGGTATAAGGTACTTATGAAGCTCTATGTGCAGATATTTTCTTTTCCATACATACTCGTGATTCGATTCAACGACAAATTCAAATCCCAGGCTTTCCATTATACCTTTTATCTCAGGATACTGCTCCTGTTTTATAAGCATATCGATGTCACACATATAGCGCATTTCCGGCTGCGGATAATATTTTTTCATCACAGCGCCTTTTAGCGGCAAATAATCTATTTTACCGTCATTAAAGGCTTTATAGACCATTTCCGCCTCATACTTCTGCTTTGCCTCATACTGAACGGAATTTAAAGCGTATTTATCAAGCGCCGCCAAATACGGCGCCGGAATTTCTATGCCGGAATTATACGCTCCGTAATAAAGCAAAACGGCAGTATGATGCTTTACTGATATTTCAACCGCACTTTTCCAGTCAAAACCCTCCGGAATTGATACCTTATCACCCGTTACGGCACTCTTTATAAGCGACAGTATTCCGATTTCCGTATTATTCATTTGAAATACCTTCCAATTCGCTGTTAATATACGGTAACGTCAGCAGCTTGTCCTTAATCTGTTCGGCATTAAGCAATTCCGTATTACTCGAATTAAATTCCGTAAGTGTATTGCGTTCTGCGTCTCCGTCCTTAAAATACTTATCATAATTCAAATTGCGCTTATCAGCCGGTACGCGATAAAAATTCCCCATGTCGATTGCGTGAGCACATTCCTCGTTTGTAAGGAGCGTTTCGTACATTTTCTCACCATGACGTATGCCGATCACCTTAATCGGGCATTTATCCTCCTTATCAAACAAAGCCTTTGTTGCCTTTGCAAGCACTTCTATTGTGCTGGCAGGCGCCTTTTGAACCATTATATCGCCGCTTTCCGCATTATTAAATGCAAATATTACCAACTCAACCGCTTCTTCGAGTGACATAACAAAACGTGTCATCTGCGGTTCGGTAACCGTTATAGGTTCTCCCTTTTTAATCTGCTCAATCCACAGCGGCACAACCGAGCCGCGTGAACAAAGAACGTTTCCGTAGCGTGTGCAGCAAATGCTTGTCCTTTCGGGCGAAACGGTTCTTGCCTTTGCTACGACCACTTTTTCCATCATTGCCTTTGCCGTACCCATTGCGTTTACCGGATATGCAGCCTTGTCGGTGGAAAGGCAGATAACCTTTTTCACACCTGCTTCAATTGCGGCTGTCAGCACATTATCCGTTCCGATTATGTTTGTTTTGACCGCCTCCATAGGAAAAAATTCGCATGACGGTACTTGTTTCAGCGCTGCCGCATGAAAAATATAATCCACACCGTGCATTGCGTTCTTAACGCTCTGCAAATCGCGCACATCGCCTATGTAAAATTTTATTTTGTTGCTCAATTCGGGATATCTCGCCTGATATTCGTGGCGCATATCGTCCTGCTTCTTTTCATCGCGTGAAAAGATTCTTATTTCACCGATCTCCGTATCAAGAAAACGATTTAAAACCGCATTTCCGAATGAACCCGTTCCGCCTGTGATTAGTAATGTTTTGTTGTTAAACATGATTTATTTCTCCTTTGATAATAAAAAATCATCTGTCACCATATAATCCTAATGTTCTTCCTCCGTCTACCACAAGATTCTGTCCTGTGATAAAACCCGCCTTATCGCTTGCCAAGAAACAAACAGCCTCAGCAATGTCCTCCAGTGTTCCGACTTTATTCAAACAATTGGATGCGCAAAGCCATTTTTTTGACTGCTCATCATAATCGGAACGCTGTATAAAACCGGGAGTTACGCAATTAATATTAATGTTGTTCTTTCCTGTTTCAAGTGCCATTGATTTCACAAAACCAAGCAATCCTGCTTTTGCAGCGGCATATTCCGAATAATTTGCTTTTCCTTGAATACCCACAGCGCTGGACAAAATAACTATCTTTCCGGAATTTTGATTAATCATCTTTTTCAAAGCGCCTTTTGTGCAAAGCATAGTACCTCTCAGATTAACATTCAAAATCTCGTCTATTATATCAACGCGCTGCTCCGTCAGAGAAGACATATTTTCTCTTGAGCCGCCGCCGGCACAACACACCAATATATCCAAACTTTTATCGGCAAAGGTTTCTTTAAAAACACTTTCTATGGAATTTTCATCAGAAACATTCATCACCATCGGATAAGCCGAAAGACCCATATTGCGCATTTTCCCAACTGTTTTTTCCACTTTACCGCCATTTCTTCCCGACACATAAACATTAGCGCCTTTGGCTGCAAGAAGCATACACACCGCACCGCCAATCGCACCGTTTCCGCCGGTAACAACCGCATTTTTACCTCTCATTGGCTTATCTTCTGTGTCAAGTATATAGTTGGGAGTGGTTTTATATACCGTAACGGTAAACTTTTGTTTTATCATTTTCTTTAATTTCTTAGGAATCAACCTATATATTAATCTTTTCATAAAATCACCTTATCTTATAATTTTTTTTATGGTATTTTTCAGCCCTGCGGGCAGTTTTCCGGCTATTGTACCTTTAAGCGACGGAGATGTTAATATATACGGCGCTAAAATTGTTCTGATGCTGTCTGCATCTGTATCTTTATCTGTAAACACTTCAAAAACAATCGGTTTGCTGCTTGTTTCATCAAAAAGATTAACGATATTTTTATCAAATTCCTCTTTATTTTTTGCAGAATAATATGAAAAGCCACGGCTTATAACCCAATCTTTCACACTGGTTTCGTGTTGCGCGGCGATATGTCTGTCAATAGACGGAACATTGGTTGTATTTGGATATGAATGAAAAATTGCGCCTCCCGAATTATTGCACACCATTATTCTGATATTATTGCCGATATACCTGCTCCACAGAGAATTCATATCATAGAAAAAGCTTAAATCACCTATCAGCAAAAAACTCATTTTTCCGCTGATAAATGCCTGTCCGACAAATGCGGACATTGAACCGTCAATACCATTGGCGCCACGATTGCAGAAAATTCTGATGCTATCTTTCGGTGAAAAATAATTAGCCAATCTGATACTGTTGCTGTTTGCAATATGGAGCAAAGCATTTTGAGGAATCCGTTTCATAAACTGCTGGGTTGCATACATTGCTGAATAATCAACGGGAATATCATTTAAACTGCCATTATCTCCTATTGTTTTATACACTTCCTCCCAAGCCTCAAAATAACAATGATTTTCGGTACGTTTTCCCAACTCACTGAATTTCTTAAAAAACGTATTTGGTGAACACTCTATGATGTCCGGTAAAGATTTAAACGGGTCGGAAATTTCGCCCTTTGCCGAAACATGCCAATGTGCAAAGCTGTCTTTCAAGAGCGATATTCTGGTTTTTATTTCGCTTACAGAATTGGCATTCATTGTTATAACAACATCCGGACACAGCTGTTTTAGTTGCTCGGCATTTAATGCTCTGCTTAACGCAAAAGTTGGAACAACATATTTGCAGTTCAAATTCGAGAGCAAATCCACCGATATTATGCAATTATATTTTTCGGCGAAACTTTCAATGTTTTTAATTTCCTCATCCGTATGCGGCCCGTGTTGACCGTAGATAATCAAAATCTTCGATTGTTTCAAAAAATCTGCACGTTCCCGCCAAACTTCCTCCAGGTCCTCAAGCGATAATCTTTCTGTTTTTCTGACATCAGGCAAATTTTCAACCTCAAATTTCACTATTCCCTGTATTTCCGGATAATCATTCTCGACAATAAAGTTAATATGCACCGGACCGCTTTCACCGTGGTGCAACTCCATGAGCGCCTCATTTACAATGCGGCTGCAATACCAAAAATCCTTTTCATCACGAACATGCGGCAAAGTTACAACCTTCTTGCACACATCACAATAAAGATTTTCCTGAGGAATCATCTGTTCCTCCTGCTGAAACATATAATAGTGATTTCTGTCGGCAGTAAGTATCAACAAAGGAATCTGTTGATAAAAAGCCTCGTTTGCAGCAGAAACATAGTTAGCCGCCGCTGTTCCGGAGGTGCAGCAAATTGCAACCGGCTCCTGCAGCTCTTCAATTAAACCAATGGCAAAAAAAGATGCACTCCTCTCATCTACTATTGAATAGGTTTTAAAAAAATCATCGTTTTCCACAGACACAACTAACGGTGTATGTCTGGTGCCTGCAGAAATAACTATATGTTTAATTCTGTATTTTTTTAAAAGTGCAACTAAAATTTCAACATTTTTCAAGTTACTGTACATAATATTACCTCCTAAAGTTTTTCACCATTTTATATACACGTGAAAGCATCTCTTCCATAAAAGTAAATTCCGGCATATTTCTATAGCCCAACCAAAAAATCAGATTTGGAACAACCACACACACAGCAGCTGTCACCATCAGATTTAACATTCCATTAAGATGCAGAATATATGAAACCGTTATACTTATCACACAAGCTATCGCAGCAACAAGCATATAACGCAGCAACTGCAATGCATATTCCATTGGACTTCTTTTAAAATAATTTTTAAATAATATATATGTTCCCCATGGAATATTAATAAACACAGTGCAGAACAACGTTGATAATATTATACCATACATACCGATATAATGAACCCACCAAATATTAAGTCCAAGGTTCACAACGGCGGCAATGAGCGGTCTGAAACGGTCTTCATACCACAAGCCTGCCGCTTCGCGGTATGTAAAGGTCATTGCAGTAACTCTCGGCAAAAAGAAATAGGCTACCATAAGCGCCATCAGCGGGAAGTCAAACATGAGTTTTTCCCCCATCCAAAGTTTCATAAACGGCTGATAAAGGCAGAATAAACACACCGCGCACCAGCTGCAAAGCCAAGCATTTAAAAATGTACATCTTTTAAAATCCTTATAATTATCCTCAACCGAATTAGTAACCATTTTGTTTCCTATGCCGGCAGTTATTGAGGCTGTGAAAATATTCATAAATGCTATAATTGAAGTTTGAATATAATAATAATTATTATATATCGCCAATTGCGTCAGACCCAAAAAAGAAGAAATAACAAGAGTGTCAACACTGGTGAACATTATGCCATATATTTTGAATGATAATAAACCTGTAATCCTCCTTTTGATACCCTGCTTCATTTCAGAGGAAATCTGTCCGCGGCATACAATCTGCGGAAACATTTTTTTTGCAAGCATTGCATTTGCGATATTTGTCACCATAGTCATGCAGGGCATAATAATTATATAGCAATAGTAGTTTTTGAAGGCAAGCAATACAACAATTTGAAGTATGTTTGCACTCATATTAATAAGCGCATTTCGCTTGCTTGCCAAATCGTTTCTTTGATATGCAGAAAACAATGCCGTTTTGTATGCATACAGGAAATAGCTCAATACAGTGTTTGCAAGAAATATAGCATACAAAATATATATGTTAACATCAGACGGACAATCACCCTTAACCAATAACTTAACAAACGGCATAATCATCAATCCGACTGCTAATATCACCGTTCCGACAATCTTATAAATTTTTCTGTATGCATTTAATAAGGCACATATGGTGTCATTATCCTCCTCCGCAATGGGCTTATACATACTGAAAACAATAGCTGTTCCAAAACCAAGCTCCGATATGCTCAAAACCGAAAGGATTGAAGTGAACAGACTGCCCAACCCCAAATATTCCGCACCCAAGATTTTTATGAATACTGTACGGCATATAAAGGGAATTAACAAGGCTGCAATTCTTTCAATCACACCCCATATAATATTTCTCACCGCATTTTTTGTTCTGCTTTCTCCCATATTATTCTATTCCACTCCCAACGCATTTTTGAGATAATCTATAGCTTTTTCTTTCTCACTCTCAATGTTTGTCAATACATTTTTATAATCAATATTAATTGCCTCTTCCAAAGTCTGACCGACAAAAACTCTGCTTTTTAGTCCTGTTTTTTTGAGCAGAGTATCAAGCCTTGAATTCATCGACATTTCATTTCCCAATCTTTCAAAAACAAGAAACGGTTTCTGCATCAGAATGGAGAACACGCTGCCGTGAAACGAGTCGGTACACATCATCCGGCAATTATTAACAAGCCAAATAAACTCTGCCGGGCCGACCGAATACCAATAATCATTCGGCTTCATTTTTTCAAGGTTTATAACCCCGCACCCCAAACCTTCGGCAAGCGCAGAAATATAATCCTTGTATTCCGGACTTACCTCACCGAGAAAATAAGTGAGAATATATTTATCTGTCTTAAATCCGGCTTTTTTTGAAATTGCCTCCCATTCCCGTTTAGATAAAAGCATAGTAGGGTCACACAAAACAGGTACATTTTTCCCGGTCATCTCATGAACAAGCCTAGCTGCTGCCTCTTCACGCACCGATATATATTTCATCCCCTGAAGATATTTGGAATATCTTTTCTTTGTGTCTTTGCTAAGCTCGTCAACACCAATACTGGCCGCATATGCAATACGCCGGCCATCATCCGCTCCATAAGCAAAAAGTTCAGGAGTACCCGCAAATGATGGATTCCAAATCTGATCGCTGCCGCATATGTAATAAGTATTCTTTTTATATTTCATATCCTTTTTAATGGTTTTAACCTTTATCCCGGAATAAAATTTGCAAAATAAAGCTTTACGTTTTTTTGCTTGTATGTTCATTCTAAAAAGAAACCATTTAATTTTTTTCAGCATAAGGATAAATCTTTGCTTTCTGTTTGTAATCGCAAAGTATATAAGGCTGCTTTTGCATCCTAAATTTTTTAAAACAGTACAAAGCGCATAACTTTGAAGGCTGTTTCCTATATTTTGTTCACACCTATCACCATAAAGCGTAACAACACTTGCTTTTTTCATAAACATATTCCTTTCTGGGTTTCACTTAAAAAGGTTTTTCAAATCTATAACTGCCTGCCGATAAAACAACTATAATTTTGCTGTTTTATATCGGTATAAATATAAAACTTAACGGGTTTATAATACACTCACTTTCTTACACTATCCAATATCGTTTTTACGGCATTATATAAATTCAATTCTGCCGTTACTTTTTTTATGTAATTTCTAAAGTTCATTTTTCGTGACATCCTCTTAACATATTTAAAATACTTCTTCGGATAATTAATAATAAATTCGCTCTTTTGCCTCAGTGGCTCCGAATATGCCTTGTTATTTTTTACGAAATCCAACATATCATTTAAAATATCATTATTCTTTTTTTCACAACCGGACAAAATAATATCATTAATCTGCCTGATTCTGATATTTATCCGCATATCCCATGCATCTTTTTCAATTTTCGGGTAATTGTGTTTTATATAATCATACATTTCGTCCGTTGTCTTATTTGAAATCAAATATTTTTCCGAAAAACCGCTTCTTTCACTGCTGCCTTTGCGCAGAATATAAACATATTTCTCATCGGGTAATACCACGGTCTTTGACGATAGCGACATCACCTTATACATGACCGCCTCATCTTCACGAAAACAAATCGGAAAACGCAATTTATCCCATATCTTTCTTGCATATAACTTATTCCAAGGTGCAAATCCCAACTTTTCACTACAATGAAATTGCAATGTTTGCAATGTATCAAGCGTTTCTATGCGTTCGCTTTTGAACATACTTCCGTATTTGATTAATTTTCTGCCGTACGGACCATAAATTGCCCCGCAAACAGCTATATCTGCATTATAATTTTTTATTCCGTTATAAAGAAACTCATACATATCGGGTAAAATCCAATCATCACTGTCAACAAAACCAATATATTCACCCAAAGCAATATCAAGCCCCATATTTCTCGCCGTGGCCTGTCCAGCATTCTCTTTATGTATAACCCTTATACGGGCATCTTTTTCGGCATATTCATCGCATATTTTTCCGCTATTATCTGTTGAACCATCATTAATAAGTATTATTTCAAGATTTTTATATGTTTGATTCTGTATGCTGTCAACACATTTTCCTAAATATTTCTCCATATTATAAACCGGCACTATAATTGAAATCAATTGTTCCATAAACTGCTTCTCCTTTTTTTTCGACGAATAAAACTATATAAATCAGGAAAATATATCACACATATGAACTTTATTTTTTCACGTAAAGTGAACTTATTCGATAAATATGTCCACGTACTTCTATATAAAATTCTTCGTAATTCACAATATTCGCCATAAAATTCCTTCTCCAGATTTGTATCCAATATTCTCAAATATAAATATAAAATATTATGCAAAAAAAAGTATTTTATTTTTTTATTTATTTGAGGATATTTTAAACTCAACTCTTCATTAATTGTACAGCTTATCTTAAACAAATCCATAGTTTTTTTCGATAAATTCATTGTGGTAATACTATTTTCGCGATGTGCATAATAATATTTCGGCAGCCCTATATGTATTATTTTCCCTGCTTTTTCTAAAATATTAAAAGCTATTGCAATATCCTCATTAATTTTACCGATAGGATACCTTATTTCTTCAAAAATATAACTTTTATACAACTTGTCACAAGCAGAAGAGTCCATTCCGTCCCACATTAAAACTCGACCTATAGCGTCAATAGATTTCATTTCTATCGGTCTATCCATGACAAAACTTTTTTTCATCGGTTTATCATCATATACATCATATCTTCCGCAGCATGCGATATCAGCGTCAAATTCATTTATAGCTGCATACATACTTTCATACATATCCTGCGCAATATAATCATCGCTGTCAACAAAGCCCAAATATTTACCTGCCGCGATTTCCAAACCTGCGTTTCTTGCTGAACTCAGTCCGCCGTTTTCTTTGTGTATCACTTTAATTCTGCCGTCTTTTTCAGCAAATTCGTCGCATATTTTTCCGCTGTCATCTGTTGAGCCGTCATCAACAAGTATTATCTCAAGATTTTTATATGTCTGATTCACTATGCTGTCAATACACTTGCGCAAATATTTTTCTACGTTATATACAGGGACAATAATGCTAATCAAATCTTCAGATTGTTTCATATAACCTCACATACTCCTCAAATTTATCGACCATATCAAATTTTTTTGCACGTTTAAGACAATTCTCTATGCTGTACGGTTTATTTTCGCAAACATTCCGTATTTCTTTTTCAAATGCGTCAATATCATCACAGTCCGTAACACTGCCGCTGGTTTCATCGATTATTTCAGGGCTGCCGCCTGTGTTAAAAGTTACAACCGGCGTACCGCATGCCAGCGCTTCAATATTTACAGTCGGAAAATTGTCCTCCCTTGTCGGATTTGCAAACACATCTGATGCGGTGTAAATCTCTGCAAGCTCCGTTTGATTTGCCGTACGTTCCAGACCTATTATATTCGGCGGTAAGCTCTCTTTCTGCTCCTTTGACACTCCCACCAAAACAATTCTGAATCTATCCTCGAAACGTTTCGCAAGTTCCAGAAAAACATCAAATCCTTTTCTTTTTCCCCAAGACGCCGCAACGCCTAAAATTACGTATTTATCTTCTAAACCGTAATTTTTTCTGAAGTCGCTTTCGGTTGGTTTAAATACCGATAAATTAATCCCATTATTTATTACTTTTACATCATAGCCTTTCAAAAACGAGCGTTTTACTAAATCTGAAAGCCAGCCGGACGGCGTAACAAATGTCAGCCTTTTTACAGATGTAAATAGCCTTTTTTTCTTGTTGTAATTTCTTTTTGTTCTGTCAGCCCAGTAATTGGCGGGATAAAGCTTACTGTCATATACGCATCCGCCGCAGCCTGTTTTCCACTTATCACAGCCTGTTATTTGAAAATACGGGCATCTGCCGGTAAACGACCAGCAATCATGCAGGGTCCATAATAGCCGGATATTGTTCTTATTTACATAATCGAAAAATATTTTGTGATTCAAATACCAGCCATGTGTATTATGCAGATGTATTATATCAGGCGAAATTTTCTTCAATTCTCTGATCAGCCGTTTTGTTGCCAAATACGAAAACTCCAGCTCATATCCGAAAAACATACCCATAACCATATGAATACGGTAATCAATCACTGAATCTATATAACAGTGCCTGCTATAATCCGTTCCCGCTGACAGTCGTGAAGATGAGAAGGTATATACATCTATACCGTATTTTTCACTCACTTTGGCTATATTGAGCATAATGTTCCCTGTGCTTCCGCAATCATACGCATTTATTTCAACCACTTTCATACTTTATCAACTCCTTACCATTCGTATTTGCGGCATCATTTTTTACAAATGCCAAAAATACAATCAAAAGCGAGCCCATCATATTCTCGTTTGACGTTGATAAAAAATATGCAAGGAAACACAGAAATGCCGCCACAGGTGAGCTTACATTTTTACGAAACATATTAAAAGTTTTTATCAGCATAAATCCGCCGACAAATATACCGTAATAAGCCAGGAAATTAATATATGTATTTGTATTGCTTGCATATTCCTGACTCAGGCGCTTTACTGCCAGCTCCGACTTTATCTCTTCATTTCTTTCGGGAGTGCTTCCAAATACAGGGTTTTCCAAAAAACCTTTAAATGCTCCCTCCATTCCTATCAAGCGATATGTAATAGAGTTATTCTCGGATTCGCCTCGAATCTTCGCAGTTATATCATCAAAAGTGCCGGTACTGAATAATACGCTTATACTGCACAAAATAACTATACTGAGCACTGCGCTTTTAATTCTTTTTTTATCAAGAGCATAGGCTATAACTAAAACCAATATCGGTATTAATGCCGCCCCCGACAAGGTGGAAAGAGATGCTAATATGAAAATAACAATATTTGACGTCCTGTGTTTCCTTTTATCTATAAATAAGGTAAAAAACAGCGCTACAGTCAAATAAACCTGGTAAGCGCCCGGTTCCCAAAAAGGCCCCATATTTCTCTTGGCCATATCCCCGCGCATAATTGTTGCCGTAAGAAATAGAAATTTGTACCTTGCTCCGATAGAATTGGTTATAGTGGGCAGAAAATCCATTGATATAATTTGCCGCGCAAAAATCCAAGCCACCAATGAGACTATTGCAATTACACGCATTATGTCACAATAACATTGTGCAAATTTATCTAACGATATGTCGTCGGAAAGCATATAAGAAAACCAAAGGCAGGCAATCATAGTATAATACGAGTATCCGTTTGTCAATCTGTCTGCCTGAATCGCCGATACCATGACCGAAACCGACAGCAGTATCATATAAATCGGTATCTTTCTCCTCCTTACAATGGCTTTTTTAAAAAAAACAAACATCGCAATAAAAACAACGCCAAACCTATTCAGATTAATAAAAAATTTATCGGCATTTGTTGCAAAAAGCAATGAATCCGTCATATATATAATGATAAATGTCCATATGTATATTGCTTTATTTTTTATACTCGTTTTCGTTATCATGTTACCTAATCCTTTTTGGCTTATTATTATCAATCAGCGATTACTTGTTATTTTAGCAATACTGTCTGTATATTTTCTGTAATCAAAGTATGTTTCGGCAGTATTTCTTGCGTTTTCACGCAAGAACATATAATCCGAGGCTTTTAGTTTTATAATCTCACTCAGCACATCGGAAATTTCGTTTTTTTCGGAAATAACGAAGCCATTAATTCCGTTTTTTACATACAATCCTATGTCGCCCGTGTTGTTTGTTATAACCGGTGTACCGACGGCAAAGCTTTCACCTAACTTAGTAGGGAAACCGGCAGCAGACGATCTCCTTTGAGGACGCATAAAAAACAAATAATCCGTACTTTCCAAAATATTATTAACCTCATTCTGAGGTATTCTGCCATGGACAAAAATACAGTTACGCGTTTTTTCGAGAAGATTTATTTGTCCCGATATATTCGTTAAAATCTCTTTTTCCGATGGCCCGTATATGTGAAATTCAATGTTATTATCAAATTCTTCATTTTCAGCAAGGCAGTTTATCATAGGATACAGCAGTTCTTTTCCGTTTCCAAGGCTTCCCGTATATGAAATAATGATTTTTTCGCCCTTATTCCTCCGGCTGAACGTAGTATTTTCCACGTCAAGAATTGTAGGAATTCTAACCGAAGATACACCTAAAGCTTTGTTATGTTCATCAAGCAGTCTGCTTATTGATATAAAACCGTCCGCTTTCCTGAAGCTATGGCCGATCATCCAATCGTTTCTGATATAATCGATATTTAATTTCCCCAATTTAAAGCTGCTGTAATCATACCATTCGCAATTCTCAACAATATATTTAATCTTATTTTTCTTACAAAATTCAGAAAGCATATTAAATCGTTCAAATCTTGCATTAGCAATTAAACAATCAACTTTATTTTTCTTAATGTAGTCATTCAATCGCTTTAAACACCGATATGGGGCAATTCTCCTGTGTAAAAAGGTCATATTATCATAAATGTATTCATATGAAAAAGACTTGCAATCGGCATTAAAGACCGTTGTATTATAATCAGCGATCACATGAACATTATGTCCTGCAAGCTCAAGAAGCTTATATATGTTTCTTGCTCTCATAGAAGATGCGGAACCATAGGGAAAAGGAAAGCAAACTACAAATACTATATTCATATGTCCGACCCTCCGTTATCTATCAGCGTATACCACATCTTAATTACTTTTTCTTTTTTATAATCTGACGCTTTATTAATTGCATTATTTTTCAGTTTAGTCCGTAATTCATCATTTTCTAAAACTTTAAATATTGCCGATATCATATCTTCCCTCGATTTGACAGGAACCAGAATCCCGTTTTCGCCGCTTTCTATATATTCATCAGATCCCGCGCAGGTGGTTGAAATACATGGCAATCCCATCATCATTGCCTCCAAAAGTGCATTTGACAGTCCCTCATAATCAGAAGATAGAACAAACAGCTCCGCATCTGATATTTTTTCATGAATGTTTAATACATTACCCATAAAATGGACGTAATTATCCGCCTCCAAGGTATGTGTATATTCCTCAAGCTCCTCTCTCATATTTCCTTCGCCGTAAATAAATAATTGTACATAAGGAAGCGATTTATGAACTTCAACCACTGAGTCAATCAATAATTTATGGTTTTTTTGAGGCATAAGCCGCCCGACCGAAACAATTTTTCCTTTAACAGGTGTTCCCGCGCAACATTCAACCGATATAGGATTTGTGATAATATATGTATTTTTCAGTCGGCGCTTTTCAAAGTAGCCCTCTGCACGTTTTGTCTGAAACACAACAGCATCCGCTTTCGGGTAGAGCCAATATGTAAGCATGTCAACCAGTTTTGATCTTCCGTCGGAGTACGGGTCATTGCGTTCAGAAACAATGATACGCTCTTTAAGTCCCAAACAGGCGAGCTGAACAATAATATTTATACGCGCAACAAACGATAAAATTACATCAGGTTTTTCGTTTTTCACCAATTTTCTGATTCCGAAAATCCAATTCGGAATATGTTTTAACCTTGATGAGGTTTTCCCCGATAAGTCAACAATTTTAATTTTATCGGAAAGCCGATAATCTACACTATTCGATAGCAGCATACAAACAGAAACGTCCCAGCCTCTTTCGGCTAAATCATTTGATATAATGGATATTACTCTTTCGGCTCCACCGCGAGACATACTGCCTATAAAAATTAAAATCTTTTTACTCATAATTAACGCTCACCCTTGTAAACACTATCTTCTTATATTTTTTCCATACATTCATGCACAACCTCTTTGGAAAATCCCTTAATTTTAAAAGCATTATATTTCCCCATTGAAGATAAATCCATATTCATAATCCGTTTAATGGCGTTTTCAGCGCAAGCTTTTTTAATCTTTGGTAATTGCCTTTACAGCCGTTTCTATATACTATTGGCGGTCTCAAAATTGCAACCTTGAAAAGCTCATCCGCAATTTTTTCAATTTCAATATCAGCCAACAGCTTGGATTTACCATAATTACTTTTTGGGTTCGGCTTGGTTGATTGAGTTATAATCCCCTTATTTATTCCAAAAACACTCATACTGCTCAGCAGAACAAATTGTTTTATTCCCGATTCCTTTGCTTTTTTCGCAGTTTCAATTGCCAAATCTTTGTTGACCTCATAATAAAGGTGTGCGTTTTCTTTTGTTTCTTTTTGATGCGCAATTCCGGCAACATGAAAAACAACATCATATAATGAAAAATCCTTTTGCCTCCATGAACCGTCAATCATATCGACGGTATCAGTCTCATAGTCCTCATACTTCTGCATATATTTTGCAAAGGAAGTACCTATATAACTGCCGGCGCCGGTAATAAGTATTTTTTCATCCATGTATAGCCTCTTTTTTTATGTTTTCCTCTGCCACACCCTCAACAACACCTTCATGCTTTAATACCTTTGTTATTGTGCCGAAAAAGCATCTTAAATCCATGGTGAACGCTGCAAAACCGCCCGTATTCAGTTTTTCTGTGTACTCCCCGTCGAATTTTGCCTTTATATCAATAGGCAGTTCATCACGACCGTTTATCTGTGCCCAGCCTGTTAATCCCGGTTTGATAGCATTCGCCCCGTATTTATCGCGTTCAGCAATCAAATCGTCCTGATTCCAAAGAGCGGGACGCGGGCCGATAATTGACATTTTCCCAAAAAGTATATCAAAAATTTGCGGCAGTTCGTCTATGCTGTGAAGGCGAAGAATGTGCCCGACTCTTGTTATGTACTGTTTGGGATTATCAAGCAAATGAGTCGGAATGTCGGGCGTATTCACTTTCATACTTCTGAATTTATGAAGCCAGAATATTTTTTTATTTTTGCCGATTCTCTTTTGCTTAAAGAAAACCGGACCGGGATTATCAATATATATTAATGCCCCAACAATAATGAAAATAGGTAATAAAATTATAGCGCCTAAGAATGACAGCACAAAATCCATCGCTCGTTTAATAATGTTTTTATACATCTGCCAACTCCTAACATTTCATCTTTATGGCATATTATGGCTTTTAACTTATACATTTTCGCAAGGAATCGGTATTATACTGTACGCAAAAAAAGCCAACATAACTAACACATGAATTATATCACTTTTTTAGAACGCTGTCAATTATTTTTGACCTATTTTGTTAGTTTTTAAAAATTCAGAATATAACAAATCAGACCAACAACTTTCCAATTAAAAGCATCGGTCTGATTTGTCTGCCTATAAATTACCATAAACACTTGTTTAATTAAACGAGCGTTTTATTTTCTTTCTTTGCTTCCAATAATTCTGCCAAACAATTTACATTGTGCTGCATTTAGCTAAATTGATGAATTTTCTTTTGCAATGACTTTTTAATCATCTCACAAAGCCGTCGGGCGAAAATATGGAATCTTTTTACATCGTTTCCGGTTCGTCTGATGTGTTTTTGCTGTCAATAAGCTGCTGTAATTCTGCTAAATCATCGGTTGTGAGTACATTTTTTTCATAGTACCCTGTTGCATTCAGAATAATCTGATAATCAGCCATTTTACCGATTGCGTCCTTATAGCCTGTCATTATAAATTCTCTTAAACTAAACATTATACATTACCCCCCTGTGCTAAAATTGCATTTGTTGTTTCTGATAGTACCTTATTTATATCCTGCCAATACGACAGCTCAATTTTTGACGGCGCTTTTGTTGTGCCGCAAAATATATGATTCTTTGCGCTGTCTGCTGTTTTAAGGCTTCCGCTTACCGTTATATCCTCCGTACCGCTCACACCGTAACGTTTTTTATTTATAATATCTATATACTCACCCTCACCGAGAGCCGTATCAAGCGCTGCCGTCACACCATTCGCCGTATAAGGTTCGTATTCGGTTTCTGCTGTGCCGTATTCAAGCTGCGGTTTGACAGGATAATTCTCACATACCACGCCAACCGGAACATAAGCATATATACTCACAGTTGCGTCTTGTGACAAGGTGATAACCGTAGTTTTTTTTGCGGAAGCAGAATAGGAGTTTAAAAACGCTCCGTCTGCGTAAGTGTCTAATATAATGGAAACGTTACTGCTTTGATTTTTCATTGTTTCCGACAATGTATAGGTTCCGCTTTTTAACCTGAGACTTCTGGTAAAATAATAGGTTGCTTTTCCTGTTGCTGTTCCCGTTAAAGAAACGCTTCCGTCGCCGTTATCGGTGAAACTTATTCCATTTCCCGTTTTTGAAGAATCTTTATACGGGTAAGGAAGTACATTTTTTCCACAGCTTATTACTTCAATTTTATATTTTTGATCTGTACTGTCAAGATTACCGATGCCTCCGGCGCTGCCGTATACATTGCATTTTATAAATTCCTCGTCCGCAAGATGGTTGGTGAGCGTTACGGGATATCCCGAAACATCTTTATGCGGTATGGATTTCAGCTTTAAGTCTGCAAACTCGGTATTCTTCACATAAGAAGATAGATCTGTTGTATTAACCTTATCACTCAAAGCATTGAATACACCGCTTGATTTAACAGGATTATCACTGTCTCCGGTTGGTTCATCATCAAATGTAAGCTTATCCTGTTTGCCGTTAATTTTTTCCGCAAGCTCTGATGAAAGCTTTTTCTCTGTCACACTGCCGTCCGGGTGATCGAATGTTTCACGGTGAGCGTGCGTAATGATTTTTTCGACATTTGATTTTCCGTTTTGCCTGTTGATTGTCATAGTTGCATACGGATTATCCTTTTCTGTTCCGTCCGCGCCCATATACGTACTGTGCATTACGGAGATATTGTCGATTGTGCTTAATCCCTTTCCGCTCTCTTTATCCACTTTTTCCGTCAGTTCCTCCGCAATGCCGTTTACGGCTCCGACAATATCGGTTTTGACCTCCGTCTGCAAATCTGATAGCTTACCCACGTCTTTAAGGTATTTGCTGCCGTCGGACTCGGTGGGGATTTCGGCATCATCGGCAACCAGTTCATAGTCAAAAATCTGCGCCGTGTATCTTTTGGAATTTAATCCCTCACCAAGCTGCACAGCCGTTATTCTTGAATAGTTGGCCGTGCCGTTTCCCAAGTCTATCGTCTCTGCGGTACGTGCATTGTAACCGCCGGCAAAGCCGTTGTCCGTTTCCGCCTTGTACCCTACAGCGCCGCCAAGCTGTGAATATGTTTCACCGCCGAGCGACGCGCCCTGTCCGCCGGAATATGCGTTATTTCCCACTGCAACGCCGCTCGTTGCGCCCGCTGTACGCCCTGCGGCAAAGCCGCCGTCTGCCGTCTGTGCATTCGCTTTTTTTGCAAGCTCCTCCGTCATTGCCGCAGTTTCTGCTTTTTTGTCAACCTCACCCTTTAATTCGGTGATGTTATCCTTTACCAATCCGAAATTGGTTTTGACGGCTTTCCACCAATCCTGTAACAACGTTTTCCCGGTGTAGCCGTCCGACCAGTCTTTCCAATTCATTTTTACCTCCGTTCCGCCGCCGTAGCGGCTAAAATTTAATCTCGAAACAAGTCGATGTTGCTTGTTTCACCTATATTTTTATACATTTGCCGATGTTGCCTCGGCTGTTTTCTTGCATCGCCGTGCATTTGACATAAGCTTCACTCCTCCTTTCTGTTTCGATTGCGAAACTATAATTTTAAAAAAAATAGACATATTTAAGATTGCAGCCATAATGATAAGCCTCCGTTAGCGCTTGTGATATTAAACTCATGATTATTGCTGTCTTATTGCCGCATCGACATCCGATTAATTTTATTTCAGTTTCGTTTTCATTAACATTTTAACATATTTTTCTTATAATGTCAATAGTTTTTAAGAAAAATATTTATAAAATCGAAACTTTTTCTTGACAAAAGTTTATTTATATGATAACATATAATTAAAAAGCGGGGTGAAAACGAAATGTTCGGAAAAAATCTGATGTATGCAAGAAAACAGCGCGGATTCACGCTTGAACGGCTTGCCGATGTGTATAACCGCCGATTCGGCGGCGGTTTAAGCAAGGGTACGCTGTCAAAATACGAAAACAACAAACAGGAACCTATGATTTCCACCGTAGGAAATTTGTCGGCGATTTTGGGAGTAAGCGTCGATTATCTTTTAAACGGTGAGGAAAGCGATTACATTGATATTTACGCTTTTGACAATATATCTCCCGTTTTGACGCGAAGATTTCCGATGCTCGGAAAAATTGCCTGCGGCGAACCGATATACTGTGATGAGGAATATGAAACCTTTGTTGAAGCAAGTGCGGATATAAATGCGGATTTTTGTCTTACAGCAAGAGGCGACAGTATGATAAATGCAAGAATTTTCGATGGAGATATAGTGTTTATACGGGCGCAGCCGCAGGTTGAAAACGGCGAGATTGCGGCGGTTATCGTAAACGATGAGGCAACGCTGAAAAGGGTTTATTTAAAATCTGACAGAATTATTCTTCGTCCCGAGAATCCTCTTTATGACGATATTATTTTTACCGATACCGACATGAACAGCGTTCGTATTTTGGGCAAAGCCGTTGCTTTTATGAGCTATGTAAAATAAACGGTTTTCTTTATCATTTTTCATATATGCAATACGTCTGAGCAGCGTTATTAAAATCGTAATAACCGTTTACAGACGCACTAATTATATCTCTCGCATGAAATTCAATCTAACCATGGCAATCATAACAGAAACATCAATAAACCCATGGGTGAAAATATTGATAAATACACCGGCGCTGACGTCGTGTATAATCCATAAAACAGAATTAACCAACATCCAAGCTCTGTATCGGGCGGCATTTTTCTGCACTGCCGCAAGTCCCAAAAGCATTGCGGAGGTAAAGGCTGCGAGGCGGATTTTCATTCCCTGCGACCTGCTGTACAGCCTTACCGCTCCGATGATGTGTTTAAATTTGTCAGAGCGGCAGACGAATACGTGAAAAAAAGCGAAAAAAATCAACCGATATAAATAATTTTTACGGCAAAAATCCGCTGTATTTGTGCAAAAAGAATAAATTATCAAAAAATTAACAAAATACACTTGTATATTTCGGTAAGATGAGTTAAAATATAGAAGGATGGGATTTTTCCCGCAAAAAATATCAAAATAATAAATATTCAGGAGGAATATACAATGGCAGTTAAAGTTGCAATTAACGGTTTCGGACGTATCGGTCGTCTGGCTTTCAGACAGATGTTCGGTGCAGAGGGTTATGAAGTAGTGGCTATCAACGATTTGACAAAGCCTTCAATGCTTGCAGACCTTCTCAAATATGATACTGCACAGGGCGGTTACTGCGGAAAAATCGGTGAAAATCTTCACACGGTTTCAGCAGATGACGAGGCAGGAACAATCACAGTTGACGGAAAGACTCTTACAATCTATGCAAAGGCTAATGCGGCAGAGCTTCCTTGGGGAGAAATCGGCGTAGATGTTGTTTTGGAGTGTACAGGCTTCTACTGCTCAAAGGACAAGTCGCAGGCTCACCTTGATGCAGGCGCAAAGAAGGTTGTTATTTCAGCTCCGGCAGGCAAGGATCTTAAAACAATCGTTTATTCGGTAAACGAAAAGACTCTTACACCGGAAGATAAAATTATTTCAGCAGCTTCGTGTACAACAAACTGCCTGGCTCCGATGGCTGACGCACTTAACAAGTACGCTCCTATCCAGTCAGGTATCATGTCGACAATTCACGCTTACACAGGCGACCAGATGATTCTTGACGGCCCGCACAGAAAGGGCGACCTCAGAAGAGCAAGAGCAGGCGCTGCTAACATCGTTCCTAACTCAACAGGCGCTGCTAAGGCAATCGGTCTTGTTATTCCGGAATTAAACGGAAAATTAATCGGTTCTGCACAGAGAGTTCCTGTTCCGACAGGTTCAACAACAATCCTTACAGCTGTTGTTAAGGGCAGCGATGTAACGGTTGAAGGTATCAACGCAGCAATGAAGGCAGCTGCATCGGAATCATTCGGTTACAATGAAGATCCTATCGTTTCTTCGGACGTTATCGGAATGAGATACGGTTCACTCTTTGATGCTACTCAGACAATGGTTTCGAAGATTGCCGATGATTTATATGAGGTTCAGGTTGTTTCATGGTATGATAACGAAAACTCATATACTTCACAGATGGTAAGAACAATCAAATATTTTTCAGAATTAGCATAAATTCGGAAGTAAAAAAGGAGCTGTTTTGACGGTCATTGATAAAACAGTAACATTAACAGACTGTCAAACGGAGTTGCTAAAAAACACGCATATCACCTTTTAAGGGATATGCGTGTTTTTTGTGTGCTTTTATTTTTCTAAAAATGTCTACTCTGATATGTCACCATTTAGAGGTCGAAAAAGCCTTATTTTATGCGGCTTTTAAGGGCTGAAATCGGCGAGGTAATATAATATCATTACTTTGCTCAAAAATAGGGTTTTATTTTCTACAAAAAACACTTCGTTGAACAACTAATCTATTTTTACTTCTGATGGCATTGCTGACGATAAACCAGCTTGTTCTTCAACAATTTCTTTTGCGGTTTTATTTTTATGTTCCGCTAGCGCATTTTGTTGTAATTGCAACCTATCAAGTAAAAAGCTATTGTTTATTTCAAATTCAGTAATTATATCACTCCATCTTTTTACATATATTTTGCATTTTTTGACTTTAAAAACAAGATATTTTTCACCATAAGACGAAGCATTTTCATACTCGTTTTCAATATCTGCATTAATGCTGTTACCAACAAGGTAAAATTCCCATTCAATATTGTCAGCATTAAACCTGTTTTCAGTTTGGATTGTTTTAAAATAAGTTTTCACTTGAGTTAATTCCTTGCTCCCCAATGTTACACTAGGTCTTTTAAGCTCTACCACAATGCATTTTTTTATATCTCCTTGTTTTGACTGGCGCACTGCAAAAATATCCATTTCTTTGTTTCTATCAGGGCTATCTATTTTGCTTTCCTCTTTGGTAGGCTTTTCTCCAGTGAGAATATAACAAAATCTACGCAAAGCCTCTTCAAAGTCAGGTTCTTCCGCGGTAACAAGATGATATTGTTCGCCAAAAATCCAATAATTGTTTTCTATGAACGGTTGTATGTGTTTTGTTTCAGTTATATTCTCTGATTTATTAAAAACTAAATATTTTAACTGTTCAATCACAATAGCTCTATCTTTTAATAGGTTGATAGTTTTAGTAATATTGGACATTGTGGCATACTCTAGTATTTCAGATAGTCCTTTTCTCTCATCATCACTCATATCAACAATATCACCAATTATATCAAACAAACTGTTAAGTTCATTGGATTGTAGTATCAAATCGAACAATCTTACTAAGGTTTTTTGTTGTGTAATGTTTAATTTTGAAAAAATTTTTGGTTCGGCATAATAAATGTTAGAAATCATTGTGTCTAACGCATCTTTTCTATATGCATCAATTGGTGTATTTTGATATTTAGGATATGCTCCATTTTTCTTTAATTCCATTAAGTATGTTTTTGTATATTCTTTGATAAATGGATTTCTTTTTTCTCTTAACAATTTGTCAACTTCTTGTTTTATAAATCTAAACTCTGCTGAATCTTTCGTCTTTCCGAAAAGAGTCGCCTGACCTTCTGGGTTTTCAAAAGAAAAATCGTCAAATAGCGAACTTTTTACATATACACTATGGAAAAATTTATCCCCTTTGTTGTTTAACGTTGTGCCGTCTTCCCAGATTTGATGGACAGAAAAAAGTGTGATATAATGAAATGGACACAAACAAATCCAAAATCACAGGAGGAACTTTT
>JABLTK010023117.1_pt1 | contig 61943 bp, 69 predicted proteins | sample 7160131 | NCBI WGS metagenome assembly JABLTK01 (sample SAMN14651221, study PRJNA627086) | human gut metagenome | isolation source: feces | host: Homo sapiens | reverse complement strand
CTCTTGTCCAAGTTTATAGTTTGTTATATTTTCTTCATACAAAATCTCTTTTGGCATAAACATTTTGCTTTCACCTCAAGAATATTTTGGTTGATTTTTAATTTAATTATGTAATTCATAAGCAAAAAATGCAGTCTAAACTGCATTTTTTTACACTCTTTTTATTCTAAATGTAGGTATTCCTGTTGAATATGGTGCTATATCATAGTGTTGGTAATAAATATATACTGCATCTTTTGTTAGATAAAAACTATTTGGGTTAAATGTACTTATAACAAGCTGGCAGCTGTCTTCAAAAAATACTCGTGAATTTGCTGCAATTTGTCTGTTTATTTCTTTGAATATGTCTACCATAAAATATGGATTATTCTTAAATACATCTTCTAGTTTTATCATTTTACCTGTTATCATATTCCAGTTTTGTGATGTTCTAACAGTATCTCCATGTGCTCCACCTGAGTAGATGTATTCATCTGCATATAAGCTTATAACATTATTTGCATTTAATGTTACTTCATAATTTCGAACAACTTCGTATGCCCTTTGTGGGTAACCATTCTTTTTGTTATACTTATAATGTTCTACTGCTTGCTTAAATAGCTCGTTTTCGCTTCTTTTTTGCAAATCTAAAGCCTGTTTCTTGTTATACATGTTGAAATTTACCATACCAAAATTATGTGCTTTTGCTTCTATTGATGGATAGTTAATTTTGTAAGTTAGAACCACTGTACCTTCATACATCATTTTTCTTTCTAAAACATTATTATCAATTTTATACATAAAAATCCCCCTCAAGTAAATATATGCTTAAGGGGTGAGTTTTGTTATTCTATTTCAAACTATCTACAATCATCACAAACTTAACTTCTCCGCTATTTCCTTCACTTATCATTCCAAAGTTATTATATTCATTGCTCAATTCATTTAGTTTTTCAACTCTTTTTGAAATGGTCTTTACATCTACATTTATTAAGTTACATACTTTTTGTATTCCTTCTGTATCGAATTTTGTTGTTCCTTCTGCTAAGCTTTGTGTTCCGTTTTTTAGGGTTTGTAGTGAGCTTGTAAGTTCTACTTGCTTTAATTCGATTTTATATAAAGACCCGCTTCCTATTGATGAGTTTAAACCGTTTTTGTATGAAGCTATTAGAAATATGATAAAGACATAAAAAAATTCCCCAAAACTGGGGAATTTTTTATTCGCCTATTTCTATATATTTTTTACCTTCATCTAGTTTTTTTACATCTTCTTTAGGGAATGTAATTTCTAGAGTTCCGTTTCTAAAGCTTGCTTTGATGTCTTCTTCTTTTACATTTTCTCCTGCATAATAACTTCTTGAACATTCTCCGAAGAATCTTTCTTTATGAATATAATTTCCATGATGTTCATTTTCTTCTTTGTGTTCTTCTCTTTTTGCTGTTACTGTTAAATATCCATCTGTTAAATCAATTTTAATGTCTTCTTTGTTATATCCAGGCAAGTCAATATCTAGCACATAATTGCCATCCTTTTCTCTTACATCAGTTTTCATCAATTTGTTTTCTTTTTTTGTAAAAAATGGTTCATTGAAAACCTCATCAAAAATATCAAAACCATTTCTTCTTGGTACCATCATCATAAGTCATTCCTCCTTTACAAATTTTTTATGTGTTGATACCACACATCTTCTATTGTTATATTTCCCACTTGCGATTATATTATACACCTTTTTTTAGCAATGTCAATAGTAGAGTGCTAATTTTTTTAAAATTTTTTATCACTCTTTTTCAGGATTTTTTCAGGTTTGTGTTATAATATATATTATGAATTTTTATGTTTAAAGAAAGTAGGTTTTTTATATGTCTTACATTGAGTTTAAAGATGTTGTTAAGGAATATAAAATGGGAGATGTTGTAATTAAGGCTTTGGATAATACTAATTTTAGTATTGATAAGGGCGAATTGGTTGCTATTGTTGGTCCTAGTGGGGCTGGGAAGACTACTACTCTTAATATTTTGGGTGGTATGGATAGGGCAACATCTGGGTCTGTTTTGGTAAATGAGAAGGAAATTACTTCTCTTACAAATAAGCAATTAATTCAATATAGAAGAAACGATATTGGGTTTGTTTTTCAATTTTATAATTTAGTTCAAAATTTAACGGCTAAAGAAAACGTTGAGCTTGCTACTCAGCTTTGCTCAGATGCTTTAAATGTTGATGAGATTTTGGATAAAGTTGGTTTAAAGGATAGAAAAGATAATTTTCCTTCACAACTTTCTGGTGGCGAACAACAAAGAGTTGCTATTGCAAGGGCTATTGCTAAAAACCCTAAACTTTTACTTTGTGATGAACCAACTGGTGCATTAGATTATAAAACTGGTAAACAAATTTTAAAATTACTTCAAGATACTTGCAGGCGTGAAAAAATGACTGTTGTTATAATTACTCATAATACTGCGATTGCGCCAATGGCTGATAAAGTTATTCACTTTAAAAATGGTACTTCTGAAAAAATTGTTATAAACGAAAAACCAATTTCAATTGATAAAATAGAATGGTAGGAGTATGCAAAATGATAAAAAAATCTTTGTTAAAGAATAATTTAAAATCAATTTATAAAACAAGAAGAAGGTTTATTTCTATACTGGTTATGGCATTTTTAGGAGTTGGCTTTTTTGCAGGTCTTGTGGCTACAAGCCCTGATATGCTAGATAGCTTAGATAAATACGCAGATTCTAGCAATTTATATGATATAAATATTATCTCTACTTTAGGGTTAACTGATGATGATATTACAGCCTTACAAGCTCTAGATGGAGTTGAAAACGCTTATGGAATTCAAACAAAAGATTCCATATCTAAAATTGATGATAAAGAAAGTATTTGTAAGGTAATTGAATATAACGAAAATGTTAATACACCAGTTATAGTTGCAGGGAGAAATATTGAAAATGAAAATGAATGTTTAATAGATCCTGCTATTGTTCGTACAGGAGAAGGTGCAGAGAGATACATTGGTAAAAAAATAGTATTAGAAAATAATGATTTAGATTCTGATGACAAACCAATTTTTACAAAAAAAGAATTTGAAATTGTAGGAATTGCAGAAACACCTATATATATATCCAGTGAAAGAGGAAATACAAATATTGGTAATGGAACAGTTTCATTCTATATTTTTACCAAAGATATAATTAATATGGACTATTACACAGGCGTTTATGTAACTGCAAAAGGCGCTAAAGAAACTATTACAAATAGTGATGAATATTTATCTATTATAAACTCTGTAACAAGCGAAATTGAAGCTATTAAAGAAACCAGAGAAAATGCTAGATATCAGTCTTTAGTAGATGAAGCGACTAAAAAAGTTAATGATGCTCAAAAAGAATTTGATGATAAACAGCAAGATGTTGAAGCTGAATTACAAGATGCAGAAAGCCAAATTAAAAATGCTGAAAATCAAATTGCATCATCTGAGAGAAAAATTCAAAATGGTGAAAAAGAATTAAATACTCAAATAGAGCAAGCAAATGCACAATTTGCAAGTACTAAAGCGCAAATTGAAAATGCAGAAAAACAGCTTGAAGCAGCTCCTTTAGAAGATGCTGTAAAAGAAGCCCAAAAAGCTGAACTTTTAAAGCAAAAACAAGCATTAGAAGCTTCTCAAAAAGAAGCTGAAGCTAAGTTTGAACAAGCAAGAACTGAAATAGCAAATAACAAAGCTGAAATTAGAAAGGCAAAGTCTAAATTATCTAGCAGTAAAGCTGAATTCGAGGATAAAAAGCAAGAAGCTCAAGATAAATTAGATGAAGCCCAATCAAAAATTGATGATGCAAAAAATGAGATTTCTAAAATTGAAAAATGCAAATGGTATATTCAAGACAGGCTTGATAACTCTGGATACAACAACATTTTTGATGCAATAAAAACAATGTCTAATATTTCAAAATTGTTCCCAGTTATTTTCTATCTTGTTGCTGTTTTAATAAGCTTAACATCAATGACAAGAATGATTGAAGAAGAAAGAATAGAAATTGGAACATTAAAAGCACTTGGTTATACTAATACTCAAATTATTTTAAAATATATCATCTATTCTCTTTTTGCATGTATCTTAGGTGGAGCTTTAGGTATGATTGTTGGTTTATATTTAATACCTAATATAGTATGGATTATGTATTCAATGATTTATAGTATACCAAAATTTTACTCAAGTTTCAGATTTGATATTGGTTTACTTGGAACAATAATTTCGTTTATTTGTATTGGTGGTGCTACAATTTTAGTTGCAGTAAAAGAACTTAAACAGATGCCATCAGTTTTAATGAGACCAAAACCACCAAAAAAGCGGTAAGAAAATATTGCTTGAAAAAATACCATTTATCTGGAAAAGATTTAATTTTTCCCATAAAGTTACTGCTAGAAATATTTTTAGATATAAGAAAAGAGCGTTAATGACAATTATAGGAATTGCAGGCTGTACAGGACTTATGCTTACTGGCTTTGGAATAAGAGATTCTGTAGATGATATACCTAATGCAGAATTTAAAGAAATTTTCAAATATGATGCAACAATTACACTTTCAAACACTGATAACTTACCAGAAATTGAAGAATACTTACAAAACAATGAAAATATAGAAAGCTATGTAACAGTATGTGCAACGACCGCAAAGCTTAGCAACGGTTCTAAAAACTACAATGTAACAGTTTTTGTTCCAGAAAATTTAGATAACTATACTACAGTTTATAATTTAATGGATTTTAAAACAGGAGAAAATGTTAGTATTGAAAATGATGGAATAATTATAACAGATAAAATTGCTGAAATGCTTGGAATATCTGCAGGAGATAGTATAACATTTGTTGATGCAGATGATAATGAGTATCAGTTTAAAGTAAACAACATTGTACAAAACCATGTTAGCCATTATGTGTATATGTCTAAAGAATTTTATGAAAGTAATTTGAAACAATATCAAACAGACATTATATATTTTAATACAAAAGACATCAGCGAAGATGAGCAAAATAAGATATCTGAAGATATCTTAGGCTATGACGGAGTAGCCTCAGTATCACTAATCAGTGCTCTTATGAATTCAGTTAGCGATATGCTAAATACAATGAATTATGTAGTAGTAATTTTAATAGTAGCCTCTGCAATGCTTGATTTTGTAGTGTTATACAACCTAGCAAATATAAATATAGCAGAACGACAAAGAGAAATTGCAACACTTAAGGTTTTAGGCTTTTATGATAAAGAGGTTGATAATTATATAAATAAAGAAAACATTATATTTACTATAGTTGGTGTGGCTTTAGGGTTAGTATTTGGAACATTTTTAACCTCTGCTATAATATCAAGCATAGAGATAGATACGCTTAAATTTATGAGGAATATAAAGCCAATAAGCTATGTTTACTCTAGTATAATTACTATTTTCTTCTCGTTTATTGTTAATTTTATAATTCATTTCGTTTTGAAGAAAATTGATATGATTGAGAGTTTGAAGAGTGTGGAATAAAGTTAAAGCCCCAGCTACAACTGGGGCTTATTTAATTTTATTGTATGTCTTCTTGAACTTGAGATATATCTGAAATTTGTGCTGCAAAGTATGGTAAGTCTCTTCCTTCTTCTTTTAGGAATATTGTAAACGTGTCATCTACTAAGAAATCTCTTGGTTTTTCTGTTGGCATTATTGCCGCTTCTTTTAAACTTATACCTGCTTCGCTTTTGATTTTTCCACCTTTTTCGTCTAGCTCAAATTGTATTGTTTGTAGTGCTTTTTCAATACAGTACTCTTTTCCATTTGAAAATGTGAATGGTTTGTTTTCAACTTCTGTTATTTCTTCTTTTAGGTTGAATTTTATGTTTGGTATTTTTAGTTTATCGTTTTCATTAAATCTTTTGCTACCTTTATATTTGTCTGAATTTTGAGTTATACTTTTAAATATATCACCAAAATTGTTTTCTGTGTTTCCTCTTGAGATTATTACTTCATCATTTTGTTTTGTTTTTAGTTTTATTGCAAAATCGCTACTTGAGTTGTAATATAATACTTCTACTTGGTTTCTTACGGCTTCATCTGTACTTGAATCAATTCCAAAGTATTTTACATTCTTGTATTTTCCAAAATCTCCATTTTCTAATTTTGTGAACACTTTTGGAAATTCAAATTCTTTCTTTAACATTACATATAGGAAATAATTATCACTTTCCTCTTCTTCCCAACTAAAATCGTCTAGGATATCGCTTGTTTCATTGAATTTTTCTTTGATAGCTTTTTCAATTTGTTTTTTTAGTTCAATTGTTGGACTTCCATATACTTTGTAATAGCTATCTTCTGATAAGCATGATGTGTTAAATGTTCCTTTGTTTAAATTATCTACTGCTGTTGGTTGAGGATTAAAAACTATGTCTTTTTTTGCCAAGTCATTTTTTAAATCATTCCAGATTAAATTAAATGTACCACACCAAGCTGTGTTTGATGTTATTTCATCTTCCAATGATGTTACTACGCTTAGCTTTGTATTAACTTTTGCTGGTGGTACATATTTTCTGCCCCATGTACTAAATATTACTGGTTTGTTATGCTTCATTCTGTTTAAATCAATTAAAAACATTATGCCAATTATGATTGCGACTATAATTAAGATTGCAAGTATGATTTTTGTGGATTTCTTCATATAAATCACCTTTTACCTTTCTCTTATTTTTCTAATTTTCTTTTACATCCTCTTGAACTTGTGATATATCTGAAATTTGTGCTGCAAAGTATGGTAAGTCTTTTCCCTTTTCTTTTAAGAATATTGTGAATGTGTCATCTACCATAAAGTCTCTTGGTTCTTCTGGCATTGCTGCACTTAAATTAGTCATCATTCCTGCTTCGCTTTTAATTCTACCACCCTTTTCATCTAAGTCAAATTCAATTGTTTGTAGAGCTTTTTCAATGTAGTATATATCTCCATTTGAAAAAGTATATGGTTTGTTTTCAACTTCTGTTATTTCTTGTTTTAAGTTGAAGCTAATTTTTGGTATTTTTAATTTATCTGTTTCATTAAATGATTTGCTTCCATCATATTTACTTGATTTTTCAGTTATACCTTTAAATATATCTCCAAAATTGTTTTCTGTGTTTCCTCTTGAGATTATTACTTCATCATTTTGTTTTGTTTTTAGTTTTACAGCAAAATCGCTACTTGAGTTATAATATAATACTTTTACTTGGTCTCTTACAGCTTTATCTGTACTTGAATTAATTCCAAAATATTTTACATTTTTATATTTTCCAAAATTTTCATTATCTAAGTTTGTAAATACTTTTGGAAATTCGAATTCTTTTTTAAGCATTGTATATAAAAAATAGTCTTTTTCTGTTGCTCCATCCCAATTAAAGTCATCTAAAATGCTACTTGTTTCGTTAAATTTTTCCTTAATAGCTTTTTCAATTTGTTTTTTTAATTCTGGTGTTGGAGTTCCATAAACTTTGTAATAACTATCTTCTGATAAATATGATGTGTTAAATGTTCCTTTATTTAAGTTATCTACCATCTTTGGTTGTGGAGAAAAAATGATATCTTGTTTTGCTAATTCATTTTTTAAATCGTTCCAAATTAAGTTAAACGTACCACACCAAGCTGTGTTTGATGTTATTTCATCTTCTAATGATGTTACTACACTTAGCTTTGTATTAACTTTTGCTGTGGGTGCATATTTTCTTCCCCATGTACTGAATATTACTGGTTTGTTATTTTTCATTCTGTTTAAGTCAATTACATACATTGTGCATATTACTATCATGATTATAATTAAAATTGCAAGTATGATTTTTGTGGATTTCTTCATATAAATCACCTTTTACCTTTCTCTTATAATACTTTTTTTGAGTTTTAGAAGTTTCATTTGTATTTACTTTTTAAATATTCTCCTTATCCAACTAAATAATTTGTATATTATTCCATGTTTTTCATATTTTATCAATTCTTTTGTGTCTTCATTTTCTTGCACCTTTGTGTTTTTTTCAAACAGTTTATCTGGATCATATTTTTTCCTTAGTTCCTCTTCATATTTTTTATCATTTTCAAGTAATTGTTTGTCTAATATTTGCTTTTCTTCTTCTGTGCACCAATAGTTTCTATATATGACTGTTATTAAATCTTTTGTTTTTTCCTTTAAATCTTGCTCTTCTAAAGGTTTTCGAGGGTCAATTCTTACATTATAGTTTGGTTTTGAAACATCTTCAAAAAAGCCTCTTAGTTTTAAAGGTATCTTTTCAACTTCCGTTTTTGGTATGTATCTTAGTATTTCAATTAATTCTGCTGATGCTTCAGCAAACTTATTTGTAACCAATTTTATTCTCCTTTTCTATTCTTTTTCTTCTTCATTATCTTGAACAAGATTTTCAATTTTAGCATATTCTTCTTTAACTTCATGAATTGCTTTTTTTACTTCGCTTGCTTTCCTTGTAACTGCTATATTTTTTACAGATTGCATGCAATTTTCTGTAATAGGTTGTTTTTTTGTTTCTTGTCTTTCTTGCTCTAGTTCCATGGCAAGTTTTTCCGGATTTTCTATTTCTTTAAATCTATCTCTAAAATATAGTTCTCTAACTATTGGAGAAGTAGTTATTGATATATCTTCTGTTTCTTTGGGCCCGCTTATATCCATTTTTGTAAAGTAGTCTTTCATAATTTGGTCTATTACTTCTTTATCATCAAACTCCACTTTTGCAATTTTAGAGAATTCTGATAGTCTTCTTCGTGATAACTCATCTTGCATTCCATAGCTAATTCCGCATAAGTTTTTGGGCTGATTGTGTTTTAAAACCGGAATTTTAATTCACTAGGTGAATTATATTCTGCTCGTTCAACAAATTGTGTAGTATCTAGTGCTACGGCATCTCTAATGCATTCTGCCATCTTCATTACCTTTTGAACTTCTATACTATCTATTTGGTATTTTCTCATTAATTCTTCCGTTTTTTCTTCTACTGCTTGTGAAGCTTCTTTATATCTAGTTTGTCCATATCGGTCCCTATACATTTCTATTTTGATTTGCTCAGCTTCTATTGTTGCTTGTATTAGTCTTATTTCATTGTCTGGAAGTTGCCCCTGTAAATCTTCTCCAGCTATTTTTGCACTATGTTTTTCATGTTCCTCGTAAGCATCTAACTGCCTTCCACATGAATAGTATTTACTTGCTTCAAGAATTATTTTCTTTGTTTGTGCATCAAACCCTTCTAAATTAGCAATCATATTTGAATACATTAATACTCTAGAAATGTGTTCTTCTCCAAATTTCTTATGTTTGCTATAATATCCGTTTTTCTTGTATTTCTGAAAAAGCTTTTTTTACTTCTTGTAAATCTAGATATGCTTTAGCTTCATCTAAGGATAACTGCTTACCTTGCTCCGCAGGATATTGTTTTGTTTTAAAAATTGCTTCGAATGTAGTACTATCTAGGCTTGAAGATTGTTCTAGTATTTCAATGCTTTTGCTTGGTTTTCCTTGTATTTCAGTCTTTGAGCCATATTGTCTTTGAATTTCATCTATTGAATAGTCTATATCTAAACTAATACCTGCCATCATTTGCTTTTCATACATACTTGGTAGCAATTCATATTTTTCTCTTTCTGCATTTATGCTTTGTTTTATTTGTTTTAATGCTTTTAATCCTTCTTCTCTATTGCCTTCTTGTATTTGTTTTTTTACTGTTTCTATTGTATCATGAAGAATTTCATTTAGGTGTACATTATTAAATATCGCATCTGGATTTGCAAATTTACCAGTTCCTTCGCCTACTAACTCCTGAAATAAATCAGATGTGAAGTGAGCATTTCTAACATTGTTAAATTTTGTTATTATTTGTTCTATGAGCTCTGGTTGTATTGTTTTTTTTGTTTTAAATTTTTCTAGAAGTTTATCTATCTGGTCTCTCTGTACTTTTGCTAATTCTCTTCTGTCTATTAATTCAATTGGAATTTTTCTTCCTGATTTTTCACTTAGAGAAATTGCAGCTTGTATGCTTTCAGGGTCTACTTCTTCAAAACAAATTATACTCGCAGGTTGAATTTTTTTATATTCTCCTGTTTCTTCAGATGTGTCTTGAATTTCTATATCTACTTCAGAATAAAGTCCTCTTGTATAGTCTGGCAATTTTTTTGCTGTATAATATTTTTCTGGTCTTCCTGCATATGTTCCAATTTCATTATTGTCTGAGCATATATCATATGGTGCCATTGCAACAATTGCCTGTTCATTAAAGTCTTTTATTGATATCATTAATTTTTTAGTGTTATCTCTTTGTGCTGTACCTATATTTTCTTCTGTTATATAACTATAGCATAATGCATGTCTTTCTGCCATTTTTGTTGTATTCCATTTATCATACATATCTCCTTCGGCTGTACTCGTTTTATAAGCATCCATTACACTTACCATTTTGCTAAATGGTCCATTCATCTTTCTTACTACATATTCATGGCCGTCTTCTGTATATTGAATTTGTTCTGTAAAATTCTCATTTTTTGAACTATTCAATTCTTGAACCATATCTTGGGTATAAGCCATCCTTATAGTAGTTTCGAGAGATATTGCTTGCTTGTATCTAGCAATTATTTGTGCTTTACTTTCTTCTACATTTTTTTCTCTGTATTGGTTTCTTATTTGTTTAATATCTTCTTGTTTAATTATTTCTTGTATTTTTGCTAGTGCCTCAAGGGCTTGTATCTTTGCTCTATCCTTATCTGCAATTTGTTCTTGCATTTGAAATTTTTCTAATAGTTCTTGAACATTACTTCCATATTTTCTTGTTAATTCAACTGCTTTATCGTAATTTATTCCTAATGTTCTTTCAAGATAAGCATTTTTAACTTCTATGAATGTTGATTGTTCATTTTCTATAATTCCATCTAGTTCTATATTTTTCTTTTGATTAAAGTTTTCTATATCAGAATAATTAGTTATTTGGTTTGCCTCTTCTGGGTTTAAAACTAAATATGAAATAATTGTCTTTTCATATTCTGTCATTGGCTCTTGATTATTCTGTATTTTACTTGAAACCAGCTTTAAAAATTCATTTGGTTCCATTATTAATTTATATATATTGTTTTCAGTATGGTGACTTCCTTCTTTATCTATAGACTCTACTAATTCTTGTATTAGTGGTGCAAGATATTTACTATCTTGTTTTAAATATTGTATTGTAAAGTTTAAAACATTTAAAGCTTCTTTACTATGTGATATTGTTTCTAGTCTTGCTTGTATGTTGGGATATCTTACAATTATTTCTAAGTTGTCTTTTCCTAAAATATTTACAATATCTGGTTTTAAAGAACTAAACCTTAAAGTTGTAAATAGTGTTGCATTTTTTTCTGAAAACTTTTTCATTAGCTCTATTTCTTGTTTGGTTAATTCTGTTCTTCCTTGTTCTTCAAGCTCTTTTTTATATCCTATTTCTGCTAATTTTTTAAATGTTTCTTTATTTTTATCTGCATAGTTTAAGTATAGTGGTTGTTTTTTTATTGCTTCTAATAAGACCTTTTCTGTAATGCATTCTTTTGGAAAACCTTCAAATCTATCAGTATTATCAAATTCTCCTATTCCACTAATTACTCTCAAAGCAAGTTTTTCGAAAATTTTTGCTTCTTTTTCATTTTGTGGTACAGGAACTATTCCAAGATTAGATGTGCTTTTCCACATTTCTTCTGTCCATATTTCTCTTGGAACATTTAGAACATTCTCGTAGCCTTTTTTTATAAGTTCTTCCATTGTTTTTACATACCATTTTCTATATTCTTCTTTTTGTTCTTCCGAAAATTGTGCTTTCCATTTTTTGTATTCTTCTCTTTCCTGTTCACTTTGTATTTGTTCTATATCTTTATCTATATATGGAATGTTCTGTGCTTCAGTTGCTAGACTCATATTATGTTCTAGAAGCTTATCATATAATTCCATTGTTCTTTTATATATTGGCAAAAGTCCAGTTGTTGGTTGTTTTTCTACCCAGCCACGATTTGGTGAGTTATAAAGAGATTCATTTATTTGGAAAAGTATATTTTCACTCATTCTTTCTCTTGGTATGCTATCTATTACTAAATCGCTATATTCTTCTGTTTTTATTTTATTAATTATTAGTTGTTCTGCCCATTTTTCATATTCTTCATCAGTGATATTAGGGTTAATGTTTTCTAGTGGAATAGTCTTTATCATTCTAATATCTTTATTTACTAAGATTTCGTATATTTCTTGGTTTTTACTTTCTTTTGGAAGTATTTTTAAAAAGCTCTCTACATTTGATATGTTTACAATTTCTTCTGCACAGATTTTACATAAGTTTGGAGTAATGTGTTTTTTACTAAGGTTGCCTAGCATGTTCATTATGTATTCACTACTTTTATTATTCATTATGGACATTACTTGTTTTTCATACCATTCTTGGTATTCTTCATCTGTCATTTGTTGAAAAGCATTATCTTCTGGTAAATCATAAATTGCATCTTTTTGTTTTTCTATAGCTAATTCATAAATTTCTTTTGTTTTTGCTTCTCTTGGCATTAATCTCAATATTCTTCTAACACTATCTTCTTCAGCTTTATCTATTAATTCTTTACTAAATTTTTCATCAAATAATTCTGGTTGCATTCTCTCAAACCATTCATTATTTACATCGCTTAAGCTTATTGAATTGGTTTTTTGTATTAGGTCTTTTACCGTTTGCCCATCTATTGCTTTGATTGGTGTTTCACTTATAAAATCTTCTATTTCATTAAAAGGAATTGTTCCTTCTTGTTTTGCTATAAAATTTCTTACTATCTCTGGTTTTATAAATTCTGGTTTTGTATCTAATAGTATATTTGTAAGTTCTCTAAAATCTCTAGCACTTTCACATTTTCTTTCAAGTGCATTTTGGTAAAACTCTTTATATTTTGCAGATGGCTCACCTTCTAGAATTCCATTAATATTAGACATACTATTTCCATCACAGTTTATAACATCATAGGCATTTTCTCCATATATGTCTATAATATTTTGCAACAACTCATTTCCTTCTTTTGGTCCTAGTATTGTGTCTCTAGTTTCCTTATCTTCTTTAACACACATAATTATTTTTAGTGTTTCTATATCTATATCATATTTATCTAGGATATCCTTTGCCGTTCTACTAAGATGATTATAGATTTTTTCGATAACTAATTTTGGTTCTTGAAGTTCGTCTACTGTAAATTCACTTTCTTGTGGGAACTTTGGTTCTAGTTCTTTGTTTATTTGCTCTAAATTATCAATATAAATTTTGAGTTTTTCTTTTCTCACTTGTTTTACCTCTTTATTTAACGTTTTTTCTTCTTTTTGTTTTATATTTTTCTACATGATATTATATCATAAAGTTTTATTTTTTGAACAAGTTTTATTTATTTTTATAAAAAAGTGATAGAAGTCTTGCTTCTACCACTTTACCTATCCTATCATTTTTTGCAGAAGTGCAATTCGTCTTTGCTTTTCTTCATCATCTTTTTCATAGATGATGCTTGCATTTTCTCCATCATGTTCAATTACCAAAATGTCTCCTTCTTGAATTTCTCCAACTGTTTCAATTATTTTGTTAAGAGAAATATCAATCATTTCTGTTTCTTTGCTGAAGAAGTCGCATACATTACTTTCCTCTACGGGAATCATCTCGACTTCGCATACTGCCCATTCGTTTTCAACCCTGTCTATGGATGCATAGCTTTTCATTGCTTGCTCCTTTCTTCAAGTTCGGGACCACTTAAGTAGTCCCCTGGAGACGTGCTGAATGTAACACTATCTGTTGTGATAGTTGCAACCACAGTTCCACATTCGTCTGTTCTGTAAACTTCAATGTTTCTGTCTTCTAAGCTTTGCATTGTTTCTGCTGTTGGGTGGTTATATTTGTTCCCAACTTTTGCCGAAATTAAAGCATATTGCGGGTTTATTGCATCTAAAAATGCTGTGCTTGTTGAAGTATCACTACCGTGATGCCCAACTTTTAAGATTTCTGCATTTAGGTCTATGCCTGTCCGCAGAATGTCTGCTTCAACATCTTTTTCTGCATCACCTGTCATTATTACATGCATTTCTCCAAAGGATACTTTTATAACAGTTGAGTAGTTATTTAAGTTTCCTGTTGGTGCATTAATTGGCCCAATTATTTCAAAGGTTGCATCACCAATGTTATAAGTTGTTCCAACTTCAGCATATTCGGTTGTGTAATTGCCTGTACTTATCTCGTTCATGAGTTTTAAGTACCAGTTTGTGGTTATTGTGTCTGTAACATCTGGCAGAACTATTGTGCCTACTTCAAAGTTTGTAATTACATCATACATTCCACCCATGTGGTCGTCGTGTGGATGTGTTCCAAACACATAGTCAATTTTGGTTATGCCTTGATCTTTTAGGTGTTGAACAACGTCTTTACCTGTGGACCGTGTGCCACAGTCGATTAATGCTGTGCTGTCCCCTTGTTCAAAGAAAAAGGAATCTGCTTGGCCAACATCTATCATTGTTAGCTCTAAAGTTCCTTCAACTGATTGAATTGTTTCGGTTGGCTTTTCTTGTTCCTCTGCATTCTGTTTTGAATCTTCTTTTGGTTTGTTTTCTTCTTGAACATATGGCTTTGAGTCTTCTTTTGGTTTGCTTTCTGCCTGAACATATGGCTTGGGATCTTCTTTAGGACGACTACTTTCATTTGACTTTAAGTCCTTTTTAATTGCAAACACTGTTGCTAATGCTAGGATAATTACTGCTGCAAGTATTTTACCTTGCTCTTTCCGACCGTTCTTGTCATTTGACACGTACGATACCTCCTTAAAAGTTTTACTGTTTTATTATAGCACAAATTAGAGGCTCGTGCAATGTTATGTTGACTCTTGTTGTATGTTTTCTTCTACTAGAACTTGTCCTTCTAGATTTTTTAGGTATATTTTGTTTTCGTCTATAAGTAGATACGTGCGTTCTGAACCGTTTCTTGGTCTTGAAATTGAACCTGGATTTGCAAATATTTTGCCATCTTGTTTTGTTATCGTTCCATAGTGTGTGTGACCACTTAGGAATATGTTTCCACAGTATTCTGGTAAGTGATATTTGTCATATAAATGACCATGTGTTAGTGTTATAACTTTTTCGTTTAGGTTGATGTGCCTTACGTCTAGCAGTGCAAATTGCAATAGTTCTTCTATTCTTTCATTATCACAGTTTCCTCTTACTGCGGTTATTTCTTTTGAGTATGTGTTTAATAGGTCTGCGACTTCATCGTCGTTTATTGTGCTAAAATATCCGGCAAAAGTCGCCTAAGATTAGAAGTCGGCTTGCACCTTCTTTATTATATATTTCTAATATTTGTTTTAAGTGGTCAACATCTCCATGGATGTCGGAAATTACTAAGGCTTTCATTGTGGTCACCTTTCTTTATTTTTAAATTTTTTCTCTGCATGTTGATTTATGTTAACTTTTGTGTTATAATATATTTTGTTCTAAGACCAGTGGTCTTAAATTTTTTTAGGAGGTCTTCTTATGGCGCGCAAAGATTTCTTACCTACTGATGGGAAAATGTCGAACAACCACAATCAGAACAAAATGATTCGTGAGGTAGCAAAGGAATTCGGGATTCCTGAAATGGAACTTTCCAAGGAAATTCATGCGCAAAAGAACGAATGGTATGGCGGCGACTTTACCTACCAGGAACTCCGGGAAATCGCAAAGGAACTTAAGGAGCGTCTGGAGAAAAAGAAGCGGTGATAACGACCTCGGGAGAAAGGCAATAGCCTTTCTCCTTTTTTATTATTCATTAATAGTACACATTTCATAATCTTCGCTCCCCAAAAATCCCATATGGTCTATTTCATTGTTATTATAAGCATCATAACTTATACACTGCTCCATATAATTTTTTCTGAAAACTTTCAACATTATATACTTAGCTTTTACCATTAGAATGTTAAATAAAAGCTTGATATCAAAAGAAAAATTATTTACTATACTGCCGCACTTCTGTTGTAGTTCAAATATACCATCCTGTATTAAATCCTCTTTATATGGTTTCCATGAAAATAATATATTATATTTGTCCACCACTCTCCCCAATCTATGCCTCATATATTCTTCATTAGTATCAAAAAACTCCTTTGGCATTATTATTGTTTCACCTATCCAAAATCCATTTTTGTTTTTTTGTATTATCATTTTATTGAATTTATAGTGTTTTATATTTTTATTAAAATATTTTAAAAAATCATCTAATTCTATTCTTTTGGCATGGCATATTTCAGTTAGCTCTTCTTTTGAATAAAATCTACTGCCATAACCATCGAGATATTTTAAGTCTATTTTTATCATATCTACCATGTGTTTCTTTTTAATATCTAAAATTCTTACACTTTCTAATTGTTTTCTTTTCATTTTGGTATATTGATGTGCTGAAATACCTAACAATCTCATTAATGTATATGTTTTTACTTGGTTGTTTTCTCTTACTTGTTCAAAAGATTTTTGATCAATTCTTTCACTTTTTAATATGCTTTTTAATTTTGTATTATTATATTTTTTGAAATTCAACTTAGTTGTTTTTTGTTTATTCTTTTTAAGTTTATAAATTGTGTTATTACTAATTTGAAGCATAAGAGTTAACTCACCTAATGTAATTTTTTCTTGCTCACAAACTAGCTGTAAGAAATTAAAACTAATTTTATCTCCTTCGTTTAATTTGTGTTTCTTTAGTATGTTTTTTAATATTTGATTTTTCATTTAATTCTCCTTTTTTTGTTATATATCATGGGAAGTACGTTCATGTAAAGCTATTAAAGGAAAAATTACTCTTGGTGATATTTAAATGTGAGTTTAAGTATAGATAGCATCATTGATTGTATAGAACCATGCCTGCTCCTAGGTCTTCATTTGGTCTTGAAATAAAGCCAAATTTTTCGTAGAAACTTTCTTTTCCTTTTGATGCTCCTAAGTATGTTCTTATTTCTGGATTCACTTTTTTGTATTCATTTATTTTTTCTATTAGTTTGTTCATTATGCCTGTTCCTATTTTTTTGCCTTGATATTTTGGAATTACCATTATGTCTTGTATGTATAGGAATATTGTTTTGTCTCCTATGATTCTTCCATAGCCGATTAGCTTATTTTCATCGTATACGCATAATGAGTATAGGGTGTGTTTTAGGGCTTCTTCTATTATTTTGTTTTCTCTTGTTCCCCAGTCTACCGCTTCTGTGAGGTTGTTAAATTTCTCAGGGGTTGGGGTGTGTTCTTTGTATGTTATTTGCATGTTGGTCCTCCTTTTATGAGGGTATTATATCATAAAAGGAGGGGGATGTATAGGACCTTCGGGTTATGAGCGCCGGCAAAGGCACTTTTGAAGATTTATGAAAACTTAAGTTTTTGTTGGTATTTAGCTATTTATAGAAGATTTGATTTGTTGAATATTTATGCAATTTTAAGATGTTTTTTGAAGCAATTCTTCCCAAAATTTTCCCAACTTTATGTGATAAAAAATACAGTAATCTTCTATAAAATTAAGAACTATTTTGGAGGTTTTATTATGAAAAATTTAAGAGAAGTTAATGACGATATTTTAAGAGAGTGGTTTGCTTATAGAGATGAAGATATTTCTTCATTAAAATCTGCTGAAGATAAAAAACATTGGATTTATTTTGATGAAATAGCTGAAAATATTTTAAGAAATGTACCTGAATGTAATAAGAAATATGTTAGACAACAATTACATAAACTTGATGATAATTTTTTGGATTATTGCGATTATTGGAATGAAAAGTATTATAGGAATGGGTTTTGTGATGGAGTACAGCTGATTGGTGGATGTTTTGATATTTAATTAAATATATTTTCCAAAGTTTTTTCGAAATTTTGAAAAAACTTTGGATTTCTATATACTTTTTTCAGATTTTTGAATTTTTTTATTAAGGTATACTAAAGAGTAAGATTTTTAAAAATTTTATAAATTATATTTATTAATGAAATGAAAAATATCATAGGAATAGGTGTTTTGATGAACTTTAACTACTCGTTGGATGTCTTAAATAGTAAAAAAATAGCAGAAGATTCTGAACTGAACCCAAAAAGTTAGACACTTTTTGATTAAGTTTATATTAGGCTACTTTTAAGGAATGAATTCTGTAATTTACAGGGCTCATTCCTTTCAATTTGCCCTTAATCCTTTTATTATTATAGTAATTTATATATTTCTTAAAATGTTCCATTGATTTAAATTCTTGTAAATACAATAGTTCAGATTTTAATAAACCAAAAAAATTTTCTGCACATGAATTATCTAAACAATTTCCTTTTCTAGACATACTTTGTCTAATGCCTTTTTTCTCTAGAAGATATTGATATTGTTTCATCTGATATTGCCAACCTTGATCTGAATGTAATATTAGATTGGTATTATCTGGTATTTTAGTAAATGCTTTTTCAAGCATATCAACAACTTGATGAAAGACAGGTCTTTCAGATATGTTGTAACTTACAACTTCACCATTAAACAAATCAATAATTGGTGATAAATACAATTTGGTTCCGTAAAGTGAAAATTCTGTTACATCTGTAACCCATTTTTGATTTGGTTTATCATCTTTAAAATTACGCTTTAGAAGATTATCACATATTTTTCCAACTTCACCTTTATATGATTTATATTTTCTAACTCTTACAAAACATTGTAATCCTAATTGTTTCATAAGTTTTAAAACTGTTTTATGATTAATTATATAACCTCTATTGTGAAGTTCCATTGTTATTCTTCTATAACCATATCTACCTTTATTCTCATGATAAATAGCTGTTATTTGCTCTTTAATTTCTTTATATTTATCTTTTTTATTTAATTGTTTAAGATAGTAGTAATATGTACTTCTAGGCATTCCTGCCAATTCTAATAGAGCCGTTAACTTATATTTCTGCCTTAATTCTGTAACGACTATTACTTTTTCTTGTTCTCTCGGTTGATTCTTTCCTGAACTAAGGCATTTAATTTTTTTAAGTATTCATTCTCCATTCTTAATCTTTGATTTTCAGCAATTAAATCTTCTTCTATTTCTTTAGATAATTTCTTTTTTCTTGGTTTAGAATTCATATTTTTACTTCGTCCACGTCGCTCTTGATAGAGGGCTTCTGGTCCTTCCTCATAATATATACGTTCCCATTTTAATACACGATTTGCATTTCCTAATCTAAATTGTATAGCAGTTTCTGTAGCTGATAAATGGTTTGTATGCATATATTATATCACATTTTGTTTAAATTCACCATCATATGACAAACTTAAATTTTTTAATATTCCTTCTGGTCCGTATAGTTCATACTTTTTACACCATTGTCTAATATTTTCATGTGATGGTATTCCAAAGTGCTTCGAAGCATCTTTATATCCATGATATTTCTCAATACAATATTTTACAACTTTTAATTTAAATTCATTAGAATATTTACTCATAAAAAATGCACCTCCAAACGTTAGATTTTTGTCTAACATTTGGGGTGCACTTCAATTCTTTCTTCTGCTATTTTTTATGTACTGGAAATTTTTCGGCTTTTATTATAATTACTCTTTATTTTTAAACACCATATCCGTTAATAGTTTTTCTAGTTGAATATCTATTGCTTGATATAGTTCCCTACCTTTTTCAGAAGTATCATTTTTTAATATTTCTTTTAATTCTCTTAATTTATTTATTTTCCATATTATACCAGTGGGTCTAATGTTAAATTTAAATACATTATACATGTATTCTCCTATTTTAGTATCTGCAACAATTTTTCCATTCTCATCTCTATGTAAATGCTTATCATACTCTTCAGTAGCTGGATCAACAAAGCCTTCATCCTCTCTTATAGCTATATAAGCATCTTCTGTAACCCATTTATTAGATTTATGTCTATTACATTGTGGACATGCTAACACTAAATTACTATAATCATTTTTTCTATTATCAAATTTACTTCTTGGAGCAAAATGATCAATATGAAATGGTTCATAAAAATAGTACTCATTTTTTCCACAATAACCACATAACCCGAAAAAATCTTTTTCTAATTCTTCCTTATATTCTGGATATTTTCTTTCATCTTCTATCTTTCTTCTTTTTATAATTTTATTTCCATGTATTCTCATATTTTATTACTCTCTTTATTTCTTATCAATATATTTTTCGACCACTTTTATTAGTTCGTCAATTTTTTCTTCTATATTTGTTTCAAAAAATTCTTTTGGCATATACTCTACAAGACCATATGAATATAACCTTTTGTATAATTCTTCCATTCTTTCTATTTCAGAAACATTAAGCTCAGTTTTTTTCTTTTTTTCTAACAATTCATTATATTCTTTTAATGATATTTTTTGTCTATTTTCGAAAACAGTTACTGCTTGTTTCACTCTATCTATAAACTTATCAAATTTTTCTCCCCTAGTATTAAATACATTTTTGTCTATCATTTGACAATTCATAACAAGGTCATCATCTGGTATATTAGATGTAAATAATGCACATTGTAAATCTGGAATTGCATTATCAATATAATGCATTAAATTAGAGCCTTCAAATTCATATTTATCATCTAATTTATAATCTATTAATACAAATTTGATTTCGTTATCTAATAGCCATTGTATAATTTTATCATATTCTTGAATATATTCCATAAAAATTAGATTGATTCCCTTAAGTTCTAATCTAGTTTTATATTTGTCATATTGTCTTTTAGAATCATCAATTAAAGCTATATTCATTCTATACCTCCCTAGCCATAGCATTAAGTACTATATCTATAGCAAATCCTTCATTCATCTTTTTATTTTCCTCAAGATTTATTATTCCCTCATAATTTTTAACAATATTACGTATTATCCACATTCCCATTCCTGTTCCTATTTTTTCACCCATTGAATTTCTTTTGTTTGTTTCAAATGCTTCTAGTATTTTTTCTGGTGTCTTTTTATATCCTTCTGCTAGTCCCTCTCCATTATCTCTATATTTTATTTTTATTCCATCATCTGTATTTTCTACTTTTATATTTATTAATTTTTTTTTATCTTGAATTTTATTCTTCTTTAATGCTTCTACACTATTAGATATTAAGTTACTAAAAATACTTTCTATTTCATATGGTAGACACTTTATTTCTTTAAGTTCATCATCGATTTTCAAGTTAATAATAATATCCTGATTATTTAAAGCATTTTTCCACATTTCAATTTGAGTTTTTATTAAACTTTTTATGTCAGTATATTTTAAATTTCTTTTATCTCTTCTTATTGAGCTTATGGTTACTTTAAACCACGAATTCAGTGTTTCAACATAATGTTCTGTTTCCTCAAGTATGTGTATGGATTTTTCTATATTGCCACTTGATTCAAGTATATCCTCTGCAGTTGTTATATTTAACCCTATATCATCTACACATTGCCTTGTTTCATGAATATATTGATTTGATACAATACCTGTTGTAGCTAAATTTCTTAGCATACTAATTTCATCTTCTAAACGTTTTATTTTCTTATCTCTATCATCTATTACTTCTTGTGCAACTATTGCTTTTACAGTATCTTCTTCATCATGTTTATTAGATTCACTATTATGTTTTTCTGCTTTTCTCTTTATTTCATCTTCTGCTTTTCTTATCGGATGTTCCTCTGCATATAAAGTATCTAGTTTTCTTCCGACATATTGTCTATCTTCTTCAAACTTATCTATTACGGCTATAATTATTTCTTTTAATGCATCAAATTCTGGTGTTTCTACAATTCCACCTCTATTGGCTTGATCTGGTAAATTCACATTTGTTCTTGAAATGTTTATTATTCCTACCATTTGCTTTGCTTCTGCTCTCCATCTTCCACTTTTGTCACCAATTGCTGATGCCCCACTACTTCTACTTCCTAGAGATAACCAATCATAACTTGTTGTTCCTTTTTCTCCATATGGTCTTACTCTAAAATTATCTCTATAAATTTTTATGCCTCCAAATATATCTGAATAATCTTTTCTTCCTGTAATATCTTTATAATAATATTTTTTAGCATTATCTCTAGTAGCAGATCTTTTACTATAATATAGTGTTCCATTTGCTTTTCCTAGTAAATCCACATTTTTATTTATTAATTCTCCAATAGTTGTATTTATTATTTTCTCTTTTCCTAAAAAATATTCTTTATCTTCTGTATCAAACTTCGCTTTTTTTATAATATTATCTATTTCATCTCCGAAATAGAACTCATTTCTATGTATAGAAATTTTCACTTTTTGATTATCTTCTATAAAAAATTTTATTCTATAATCATAATTATCTATATTCTGAGATGTAATCTTTGCATCATCTTCTTTTTCCATATCATTAAATAAATATATTGAAAACTCATTCTCAATATCTGGTGGAATTAATGATGATAATTTTTCTCTTATACTTTCAATTAGATCGTCAGTCCATAAATCACTTAAATTATTAATTTTAAATATAGTTCCTGTGTCATTAAAGTATTCTTCTAAAATTCTTGCTATGTCTTTATTTTTTATTTTTAAACTGGAAAATACATTCTTTTGATTTATTTTATCTATTGTTGCAGTTACATCTGTTAAATTCTTTTTTCTTTCAAAATCACTCCAGTCTACACTCCATTCTATTGTTTCATTGTCTTCTGAATTTTTGCTATACATTGTGCAACTGTTTCCTACACGATCTAATGCAAACCTTCCAATCCCCTTTGCTCCTGTCTGTACTCTACCTTTCTTAGTTATATAATCTTTATATTTTGAAGAATTACCTATATTCATCCAATGTTCTTCTATTATCTGTTCATTCATTCCACATCCATTATCCATTAAATATAAAGTTTCTTCTTTATTATCATAATATAATATGCATTTAGTAGCATCTGCATCATATGTATTTTTGACTAATTCTAGTATTGCTCCATCTAGTGAAGATACATTTTCCCTTCCTATCAGCCTCGCTGTATATGCATTAACATTGAATGGTATTTGCTTTTTCATAATTATTCTCCTTTAAAACCTATATTCATTAATATCCTTTGATGTTATTCTCAATGATTTTCCACTGGCATTTATTCCTTTTCCTTCAATATAATAAAAAAAATCTTTACTCTTTAGTATTTTATCAGCTTCTTCTAATGTTTTATCCTTGATTGGTATAATATATATACCTGAATATGGTACATTGTTCTTAGGTAAAATCTTTGTTTTTACTTCATTTGTAATTACTGTAGATAATAACAATTTCTCTTGATTACTATTTTTTAGTGCTTGACTTCTACCATATTCAAACCATTTAGCATTTTTATCTGACTTTCTATTTTCTAATTTTTTCTCAAACCCTCTTAAATACTCACAAGCTCCTTTAAATTGTTTTTCAAATTCATTTGTATCATATCTTATTAAATCATTCTTCCTATTGTAATAATATGGAAATATTATTTTTTCTATCTGAGTCTTATTAAAAGTTTTTGGACTTATTGTATCTTTTATAACTTTTTTTTCAATCATACCTCCAGTTTTAGGATATATATATTTGCCATCTTGAGTATATTCTTTTATAACATATGCATCATTGTATAGGGTTGCAATTGTATTTGACGCATAAAAATAATCTCCAAATCTTTTCTTGTTCTTACTATTGCTAATTTTATTTCTAAAAACCCATTTATCTTCTAATTTATCCTTTTGGATAGTTATTGTTTCTTTTTTGTTAACATCCATGTATTCAATATTATTGTTATTACTATTCTTTTCTATTATCATAATTACAGAAGATACTAATCTATCTGTTCCTTTATCATTAGTAGATTTATCAAATAATTGCATAATTGTATAATCGTATATTTTTGTAATATGTGGTTTTATAAACTTTCTTAAATCATTTGCAAAAACATTCTTGAATATACTACTAGGAATCAAATATGCCATTTTCCCATTATTTTTCAAGGATTTTATACTACTTTCAATAAAAGCATAGCAATAATCAAATTTTCCTTTTTTACAAGTTTCAAAATTTTCTCTAATATATTTTCTATCATCTAATGATAATGCTTTATACTTAATATATGGTGGATTTCCTACTACATAATCAAATTTTCCTTCGTAAAATTTCAATAGTGCATCTTCATTTTTTATATTTTTCCACTTTATTTTAGCTAATTGATATTCTTTTACTATGATATCTAGATTTTTTATGCATTTTTTATATTGTGGTTCATCATATTCTATTGCATATATATCATTAGATAGTCCTTTTTCTATTTCTGGTTTTGATATTCCAGTCTTTAAACAGTCCTCAATATATCTCCTTACAACTTCTTTTAGAATACTTCCATCACCACAAGAATTTTCAATTATTTTTTTTCCATATAAATTATCTGTATATCCACACCAATCTAGTAATTGTTTAACATTTTCGGTTGGTGTGAAAACTTGGCATAAGTTTCTATAATTCTCTTCCATATTTTCACCTAATATTATTTATTTTATAATCTCTTGTATAATTCCGTTTTTCATATCATTTATGTTATAAATATTACCCATATTATCAAATGTTTCTTTTAAATTATTTCTTGCAGAAATCCATCCCATTCCATCTGTAAACCAAACAAACTCAAAACCTATAACATTATTTGATTCTTCTGACAACATTTTATAGCTTCTTGCTGTTTCATTTAATTTAGAACCGCCTACAGCATAGAAATTAGTCTCAATTCCATAAATACAACTATCTGTTTTAATAACAAAATCAAATCTCTTCGTAGCTTGATTTTTATTACTTATAAATGACATATCCAATTTCCACTTTTCTTCTATATCTTGTAAATACATTTCTTTAAAATATGTTTCGCCTTTTTTGAATCCAGCTTTTTGAATGAATTTTTCCACTAAATCTTCCATTAAGTGTCCACCACGATTCTTTCTTGCATTTGAATTTAATCCACATTCAACTCCCAAAACATAATCATACAAATTATTTACCATATGATTTTGCAACAAATCAAAAAGTCCTGTTTCTTTCATAAAAACCTTATATTGTTCAACATCATAATTCATTTTTTTAAAATCATATTCAAATTTGTTTCCGTCTTCATCTAATACAATAATTTCTGAATGTCTTACTGCTAAAAGAGTAGGAATACATTTTAATACTTCTGGATATTTTTTTACTAAATCCTTAAATTCATTTTCTATATCATTACTTCCAATTAATGAATTTAACATATTTAATTCTATTTTATAAATTTCTGCATTCTTATATATAGTTTCAAAATCAATGTAATATTTATAATTTGCTATACTATCTGTAAAAGTTAATAACCACTCAGCAAAATTTCTTGTCATCTTCCATCCTCCTACTCAAATTCAATTATAACTTTATTATTTTCTTCATCTATCTTCCAAAATGATTTCTTCTTATTATCTCCAGTATAATCATAATATCCAACATTTCTGTATATTTCAGTAACTCCTCCAAAGTATCTTCTTGTTGCATTTATATTTAATTCCTTTATTTCATTATTAATTTCTACTTTATATTTTGTGTATTCTTTTATTTTTTCGAATATTTCATTTGGAATCGGTAAAATACGTGCCCTTATATCATTTCTACTAATAAGTCTTATTATAGCTTCCATTTTAAATTTATCTTTTGATTTTATAAAATCATTATTAGTATTTATTATTTGTTTAACTTTTTCAACAGAAACAACTGGATTCCATTCAAAAATATAATCTTTTTCTGGATGTCCCATATAGAATTTTAAGATTGATTCGCCATTAATTAAAATTATTTTTCTAGAACTATCATTCTCAGATTCTTCTATTCCACTTTTTGAAAAGTCACTAGTTGTTATAAAGATCCTTTTCTCATAAGACGCTGTTCCTTTAAATTCACGTATTTCTTTTACTGGTACTGTATTTTTATATCTCTTTGCTTGAATAATATATTTCTCAGGATCTATATCTAAATCACCTATAGAATTTTTGTATGCAAGTAAATCTATTCCATTATCTCCACTTCTTTTTGTTACTTTTATATCTGTAAATTCTAAATCTTCTAAAAATTTTTTTAAAAAGTATTCGAAATCATATCCTGTTTCAAAGCAATTATAAAAATCATTAATCATTTTTCTTGTTATTTCTAAATTCATGTATTTGTTCAAACCTCCTTATTGATAAGTCTAAATATTCCTGCAAATTATCTATTCCTATAAATTTTCTATTTAATTTATTTGCTGCTATACCTGTTGTGCTACTTCCACAAAAAGGGTCTAATATTAAATCATTTTCTGTTGATGATGCTAATATAATTCTCTCTAGTATCTCTAAAGGTTTTTGTGTTGGATGTTTTCCTTGTTTCTTTTCAGATGGTTTTGTTAGAGAAGTTGTCCAAACATCTTTCATTTGTTTGTTATTATTCAAGCTCTTCATTAGTTCATAATTAAATTTATATTTTATTTTTGGCAAATCTTTTCTTGCCCATAATATTGTTTCTGTAGAATGTGTAAATGTTTTACAAGCTAGATTAGGTGGAGGATTAGTTTTTTGCCATGTTATATTATTTATTATTTTGAATCCTTCCTCTTCTAATGCCATACCTATTGAATATATATTGTGTAATGTTCCACTTATCCAAATAGTCCCATCATCTTTTAAAACTCTATAACATTCATTAATCCATTTTCTATTAAAAGAATGCTTTGATTCAACATCTGATGGCTTGTCCCATTCACCTTTATTTACACATACCATTTTTCCACTACTACATGTTATCCCATTGTTTGAAAGAAAATATGGTGGATCTGCAAATATCATATCGAATGATTTTTCTTGAAAATTTTTCAAAGCTTTAAATATATCTTCTTTTATTAATTTAAAGTTTTTATCTTCAAAATAAAATTCACCATTATACATTATCAATTCTCCTCATAGTTTGTTATCAATAATTCAGAAATTGCTCCTCTTCCTTTGCAATTTGCATTTATCATTCTTTTGGCTGAAATCTCATTTATATTAAATCCTTTATATATTTCTTCAAAGAAATTATCCTCTTTATTTGTATTTTTAGGATTTGAATTAGATAACATCAGTTTAGCGTTTTTTTCATCTAATTCTTTAAAATAATTTGCTAATTCTTTTTGATTTTCATCATTAAAATCTTCTTTTGTATACGATGTAAATCCTGATGTTATTGATAATGGTCTATATGGCGGGTCAAAATACACAAATGTATTACTATCTACATATTTTTCACTTTTTTTATAATCTCCATATTGGAATTCTACCTTTCTAATCAAAAATGATAAATTCCTTAAATTTTTAGAATCACATATTGTTGGATTTTTATATTTGCCACAAGGTACATTAAATTCTCCATTTTTATTAACTCTATATAATCCATTAAAACATGTTCTATTTAAGAATATAAATTCTACTGCTCTTTTAATGCTTAATTCTTTTTCACCGATTCTATATGAATTATATTCTTTTCTTACATCATAAAAATACTTTTGTCTTTCTTCATCTGTAAGAACTAAAAATTCTTCTTCCTTTATTTCTAATTCTTTTATAAGTTCTTCAACATTTGTTTTTATTACATTATAACAATTTATTAGATCTATATTTATATCAAAAGCATAAGCTTCTTTAACATCATATTTTTGTAATATGTTTATTAAAACAGCCCCTCCACCAACGAAAGGCTCAACATATTTAGTTATTATTCCATCTTTTAATTGGTAAGGATAAAAGTTAGTTAATTGTGATATTAAGCTTCCTTTTCCTCCCGCCCACTTTACAAAAGTTCTTACTGTTTCCATGCTTCCCTCCACTTATTCAAACATACTATATCATATTTCTGCATTTTTCTCAACACTTAAACTACTATTCATTAAAATTTATCTACACAAGTTATTTTTTGATCGATTGATTATTCTATTAAAAATATGTTATAATAATTTTACAATTTAAATATTCAAAGAACAAAAATCTCTTTTATTAGGCTATAAGCCTCTAACTACGTTAATCAAATGTAGATAAAATTTAAGATGGAGGTGTTCTTATGAATAGTAAGATATGTGAATATTTAAATTGTAGTAAATCTAGGAGTTTCAATGAAACGCTTTTCTATTATATAGATAAAAGTGGGCATAAAGATTCTGAAATTTACAAACGTGTAGATATTGATCGCAAGTTGTTTTCTAAAATTAGATGTAATCAAGATTATATTCCCAGAAAGAATGTAATTATCAAATTATGCTTTTCTCTAAGATTAAACAAATCTGAGTTTAATACTTTATTAAATTCAGCTGGTTATTCTTTAAGTAGAAACAAATTTGACTTGATTATTTGCTACTGTTTAGATAATAACATTTATGATTTAAATGTCATAAACGATTATTTGTTTACATACTGCAACGCTATTCTATAGCGTTATTTTTTTGTCGCGTTTTAGGCGACCTTTTTTGTTTTTATTAGGTTTATAATTTATTTAAATCAAGGGGGAAATAGAAATGAGAATTAATTTATCTAGTTTAATGAGTTTAATTGATGAAAGTGAAAAAAGGTATTCATCTTTATTTATATCTTTAAGAAAACATGTTTTAAATACTTCTATACAGGAATTAAATGGTACTACTAATATAGTTGAAGACAATAAAAAAGATTTCGATGAAGAATTAGCTGAAGTTAACAAATTATCTAATGAAATTTCTAAATTTAAAAGTATACTTTATGAGAAAAATAATTCATTTAAACTTTCTGATGGAAGAACAATTCAATCTGCAATAGTTGAAAATAGCAATTTAAGGAAGCTAAAAGATAACTTGCAGTCTTTGTTAAATTATCATAATTTTAAGCAAAGAGTTACTGAAGTAAATAATTCATATTTTCAAATTCAAGAAATTAATTATGAGCCTGAAAAAGTCAAATCTCAAATTTTACAATTGGACCAAGAAATTCGCAACACTGATTTTGAGATTTCAAAGCTAAACAGTATTGAATTTGACATCAATTTGTAAGTTTATGGGTTCTTGTTAAGTTATTTTACAAGTTAAATTAAATACAAAGTTTTAAGCCCATGCCTTTTTAAACTAACTATACTTTTATTAAACTAATACACTTACAGTTTTCAATTTATTGGATATTATTATTTTATTATTATCTACTGTAGATAATAAAGCTTTATAGATTATATGTTATTAATAATTTTACAAATTTTTATGTGTTATGAGATAGGAAAAATTTTAAATAGTTACTTAAAAAGGTTGAAATAGTATGAAAATTAGCGACACTAATATTAGAGCCTGCTGATTTTCATACTATTTTTCTTATGGTGTATGCCTTTGAATTCACTATATTTTTGTAATAATAATAGACGGGATTTTGTAATAATCCCGCCTTTTTTATTGTTATTATAATTATGTACTATCACAATTTCATAATTTTATTCATATACTCAACTATTTTTTCAATTTCTTTTCTATCAAAGATAATTACATATTTTTGCCCTATATATGTTCCTTCTCTGTCAGTTAAGTTGATAGTAAATTCCATATCAATATCCTGCTCGTATTCTTCTTGTATGTATGCGTACTTTCCTGTATCACACAAATCATTTTTAGGATATAAAGTAAACTCTAAATCAGGTTCATAAAACCTTATCGTTTCTTCTTCTTTTAATTTACCATCTAATAGCTGTTCTAACCTTTTTAATAAATATTTAACTTCTGCAGATGTCATTAACTCGGCTTTTTTAAAATAGTTAAAATTTTTATTGTGTACATTTATTTTTATTCCAACCCAATTATCTTCATTATTTTGTCCGTGTACATAATTAAATATTCCAAATTCAAAATATGTGTCATCATCATTCATTTTAATAGTATTTGTTATTTCATCATCTAATTCATAATAACATTCTATATCTGCAATATCAAAATTTTCATCTACTTTTTGTATTATCTTTTTAGTTTTATTTACTGGAAATGGTGCATCAAACTTATTATAAAAAGCTGTTTTTAAAACATCCGCTATTACTAATTCTCCTAGCATATCAACTAAAACCCTATCGCCGGCTTTAATGCTCGTATCATCAGAAATATAATTATATTCTTTATTACTATAATAATTTTCATATCTTACAGTTAAATAATAATATGCTTTTTCTTTGTTTTCATTGCTATTGTCTCCATTTCCTTTTTTTAGAACGCTTGGAATATCTAATTCTTTTTCATTAATATCATTGTTGTAAAATTCAAATTTATTTGTCAATTTTCCTCCCCATCTTGGATTAGAATGTATAATAGCTTCTATTTTCTCTATGTCATCAATCTTGACTGCTTTAAATATTTGATTATATTTTTCATCATCATTACCTTTTAGTTTTCCTGTGTTTTCATCTAAATTATCCCATGTCCATAGATAAATATGCTCATTTATTTTTCCATCATAAATTTTTTTATTGCAAATACCTGTTGAATCAGCAAATCCAATTTCTTCCGTTCCATTTGACATAGTACATCTCGTCATCATGCCATTTATGTGTTCAAGATTTTCTTTTGTCAATACTTCTTCTGCTTTCATTTGTCCATTTAATTTATAAAATATTATCCTTCTCATTTTTCCCCCAGTCATTGTTGTGTCTTGTATCACAAATTCTTTGTTTTTTCAGTATATTTCCAGACTCCCGCCTTTTTTCCCTACAAATTTCTATCTTAACCAACTCATCGCTGAATAGTCTGTCTTTATTAAATGTTGTATTACTTTGTCAATATTTTCTATCAACTTATCATTATCAACTATTTCCTGTATTTCACTTTTTGATAATTCTTTAAATTCTACACTTATTTTCAAATTAGTAACTGTTATTTTTCTAAAGTTATCGTCCATCAATTCTAATGTTTCTTTTTTATCTAGGAATCTATTGTTATCTAATTCTTTATAACATAAGCATAATAATTTCAAATATAATTCATTTTCTAAAAGCTCATCTCTGTGTTTTCCTAAAAATCTTAACAATTCGTTATAGTTTAAAATAGTATTTCCTTTTCTTAGATAATATAATGCATATAGTAAAAATGTTAATATAGATTTTTTATCTTGAGAAATGAAAACCTTATAATAGTCATCCACTTTTTCTGCTAATATTTCTTCATTTGTTTTCTTTATCTCTGCTGATTTATATTCAGAGTTTACAACTTTCTTCTTTCTCAAGAAACATGGTATATCAAGATCTCCTGAGCTGCTTGAACTATTTTTTCTTAAGAATGATTGTGCTGCCAAATCACATTCATATTCTTCTTCATAATCTTCTTCGCATTCATCCATACCAAGCATATCCCATACTTTATTCATTATAGCATCCTTAGCAAACTTACTGCTCAACTTTGTTTCTTGATATTTTGGAACTTCTAATAATTTATCTTTTCTTTCATATACTGTTATAAATGATGTATATTTAGAATTGATGTTATATTTTTCTGATAATTCAATTATCATTTTTTTGTAATTTTCTATTTTATCATCTTCATAAGTATTCCTTATGTATTCTTCTAATCTTTCCATCTCTTGTTTTGCAAACAATACTTCTAAATCCACTTCTGTATTGTATATATTGTCTTTATTAATTTTCCATATATATTGTTTATCTAAAATTTTACCTTTTAGTTGTATATCATCTTCTAATTTTTCTATTTTAGCAAAAACATTAAAAAACTCATAATTAAATAGACATTTTTCCTCTCTTATTTCATCTAGCACTTTATTATTTCCATAGTCAATTTTAATTTCTTCTAACAATGGAGTTTGTATCCTAGCAAATGTTCTAATAATTTTATCATCTATTTTTTCTTTAGGCTGTATTAATTCTGCTTTCCCGTTACCCGCTTTAGCTAATTGTTTTATAAAAGATGAATTAACATTTGTATCTATTCCAAATGGAAAAATTCTACTTCTGTTTATATTGTCTTCTACAAATTTTATTATTTCATCTTCATTTCCAACCTGTCCATCTGTAAATAGTAATATTATTTTTTCTGTATCTCTTTCATACAATGCAAATTTTATGGGATCTAGTATTTCTGTTCCTCCCAATGGTTTTAAACTATTTATGTATTTTATTGCTTTCTCCATATTTTCTTCATTATACTCAATTGACTTAATATTCATAGCTTCAAAATCTGATTCAAATGGAATAATGTTAAATTTATCTCCTGTATCTAATTGCTTTAAACATTCAATTACAGCGTGTTTTGTTTCTTTCAATTTTTCACCCATCATAGATCCTGATACATCTATAATGAACAAATATTCTTTTTCACTATCTTCATAAGAATCTAATATTTCAGGCATGAATGATAAATATATCATATCTTTTCCATCTCTTGTTTTTGATGTAATTGCATTAGATGATAACTCATTTTTTAGCTCTATATTTAGTTTAAAATCTTTTGATAAATCATAATTTAGTACTTCTACTCTTTCTCTTTTATCTTCATCTATTACATTTATTTTATGACTTGAACAACTAATGCTTTTTCTATTTATTGTTTTATTTATATTAATATTAAAATCAATTGTATAGTCCACTTTCCCATATACTAACTTACTTGTAATTTTTGACTTGTATCTTGGTGTAACTAAAGTAGGCATTAATACTTGTATTGTGTTATCTGTAATTTCAAATTTATCAACATACTGGATTTTTATTTTTACTTCTTCATCTCTATCAATTTTTCCAACAGAAATTTTAAATATATTATCTGTTTCCTGTTCCATCATATAGGCACTATTACCTTTAACGATATTTCTTTGATATTCTTTTTTAGCTTCCCCTTTTTCTTTACACTTACCTTTTAAAACTCGATCTCCTACATTAATTTCAAATCCAACAACAGTTGCTGTTTCAACTATTGGGAATGTATATCCTACTTCTAATACATCTTTGGTATTATTTTTATATACCTGTTCTATCTCAAATGTTCCAAATTTTCCTATAACGTTACCAGTTATTTTCACCTTTTTGAGAGCTAACTCTCTTAAATCAACTACTTTCATATTAATCCTCCATCATTTTTTCTACATATTTTTTCACATTTTCTATAATGTGTTTATACTTTTCTGCATTCTTCTCTGAATAATGAATTTCAAATATATCACATACATTTTCTCTAATATATATTTCTTGTCCTTCGTCTCTGGTTATTTTCTTTTTTATTTCTTTAGTATTTTCCTGTGCCTTTTTTGAAGGGTTTTCTAAAATATATTCTCTTATCTTATTTAATGGCATATATTCTGCTTGTAGTTTTTTTATTAGAAGTATTCTTTCTAAATGTTCATCATCATATACACTATTTATTCCACTTCCTTTTGGTGGTAAAAGTAGTCCTTTACTTATATAATAATGAATTGTTCTCTTTGTAACTCCTGCTTTTTCTGCAAGTTCTGATACTTTGTATTCCATTTTCTCACCTCTTATGTTTTATATTTTATCATCGTTACGTAACGATGTCAAGATGTTTTTTGAAATTTATTACCTTTTACGCGTAATATATAGTATAACTCAACTAAAAAAGGTCATAAAAAAATGAAAATTAGTGATAATGATTTATTTATCACTAATTTTCATACTCTTTTCTTTATGTTATATTTTTTTATTCATCATATAAGATCATGCCTGCTCCTAGTTCTTCATTTGGTCTTGAAATAAAGCCAAATTTTTTATAGAAGTTTTCTTTTCCTTTTGATGCTCCTAAGTATGTTCTTATTTCTGGATTTACTTTTTTGTATTCATTTATTTTTTCTATTAGTTTGTTCATTATGCCTGTTCCTATCTTTTTGCCTTGATATTCTGGAATTACCATTATGTCTTGTATGTATAGGAATATTGTTTTGTCTCCTATGATTCTTCCATAGCCTATTAGCTTGTTTTCATCGTATACGCATAGTGAGTATAGGGTGTGTTTTAAGGCTTCTTCTATTATTTTGTTTTCTCTTGTTCCCCAGTCTACCGCTTCTGTGAGGTTGTTAAATTCCTCTGGGGTTGGGGTGTATTCTTTGTATGTTATTTGCATGTTGGGCCTCCTTTTTATGAGGGTATTATATCATAAAAGGAGGTGGATGTATAGGGGAAGAGGGTTGTGAGAATTCAATTAGTCATTTTTGAAGTTTATTGAAATGTTTAGTTTTTATTGAAATATAAGTGTTTATAGCACTTTTCTTTTACTGAACTCTTGTGCGATTTTTGGACATTTTTGTGGCCTTTTGTCCCCTTTCTGTCCCCAAGATTTTGAAAGTCTTGTCGTACAAGATGTTCAAAATAGTATTTTCAAATTTAATGATTTTATTGTACATACTCATATTTTAATATAACAAATATAGAAGCCAATATCTATTTATTGGCTTCTATTAGTTTTTCTATTACATCTTTACCATATAATTGTTTTAATTGGTTAATTGTATTTTCATCAATATATGAGCTTTCTTTGTTTTCTAAATACTCTTTTAACAATCCTTTTGATATTTTTATATCACCAATTTGTAAATACAATAACAATAATGCAAATCTCAACATGTTTCTATCTGGTTCTTTTATTAATATGTCCTCTATGAAAGATATTAAATCCATATGTTCATATTGTACTTTAAATGCTTGTTTATAGTGGTATATTATTTTACCTTCACCTTCACCTGCATATGCTTTTAAAAAAGCAACACTATATTTCCAAGGTCCATTTTTTAAAATTTTTTTACAATTTCCTAAATAATCATTAGTTTTCTTTATATTTCGCTCTTTCAGAAAACAGCATACGCTTTTTACTTCATAATATATATATGTATTTTTTACATATTTATTTGCTTCTTCTATTTCATATTCTACATAATCAATATTTCTATCAATTTTTGAATTTTCAATAAGCATTTTAGCTATGTGTACATCATAACACAATAAACTTACGCATTTCTTTATATTATCAAAATCTTTATTTGATTGGTTTCTTAACTCATTAAATAATTGTTCACCTATCTTTTGTGAATTTTCAAACTCATTACTTAAATAATAGGCTCTTGCAATTATGTATCTGCATATAAACGATATCTTTTGAGCTGTAAACTCTAAAATATTTAATTTTTCTTCATTTGTATATTCTATTCTTGTTATCGGCATACCCAAAAGATTTAGTTCATTTTGAAACACACTCTCTATTCCATCAATATATTTGGGGTGTATTATACCCAAATTAAATTCTGTAATATATTTTGTATTTTCACTTATTGCTTCAGATCTAGTTTTTATTGTAGTTAAAAATATACAATTTGTTTTCTGTAACAATTTTATTATTTTTTCTTTTTCATTTGATTTATTTAGTTCAACTAAATGATATGGTATATATAGTATTTTTATTCCACATTTATTACTTTTAATAAAATTTTCAAATTCACTTCCAAATTTATATTTAATATCCTCATATTCATTTTTATCCTTAGCTATAATTCTAACTAAAATGGCATCATCAACTTTATTTCTAGGTAGTCTATTATAAATTATTGTATCAACCATATAATAAATTGTAATTCCTAATAGACAAATTAGTGCTATAATTTTAGGAATAATTACTGGAATACTAAAATATAAAGTTATTCCTATAATAACTACCATAAAAATCGCTATAATAATGCTATATTTATTTCTAAAATATTTTTCAAAAAATGTACTTCCTATCTCCATCTATTTCTCCATTATAACTTACTATTTATTGTATTTATCCACTCATCATTATCGTTTTCAAAATTTTCTATAAATTTTAGAATATTAGTGCTTGATGTGTCTTTATCATTTGCTGATAATTTTTTCACATTTTCTTTCATTGTTTCATAATTATCTCTTTTTATCATTCCAAATAACTCTTCTCTTTGTTCTTTTGTTGCCTTATATTTAACTATGCCTGTAAATTTTTCTATATATTTAGCATTTACAGATTTACTTTGACTAGTTAATTCTATTTTTCCAAAATGAGATAGTATTATTTGCATCGTGCATGGATTTCCAAATATCACTATATCATCTGCAACATCATTTCCATGTAGTTCGTTAAGTTTTTTCTTTAAGTTTATATATTTATCTGAAGGCCCTGTATCAGTGTCGCAAAATATTAAAACTAAATCATAAGAATTAGATTGATATCTTTCTGTATACCTTGGTAAAATATTAAAAAAAGATTTTGCATTAATTATTTTTTTGAAGTCATATTTTTTTGAAAATACATTTTTTTTTAATAATGCATCTATATATTCCTCTTCTTCATCGCCTTCACAAATTATACATATCTTTCTTCCTTTAATCTCCCTCATTAACATCCACCTCCAATAAGGTAGATATTAAATCCGGATCAGGTATTGCTCCAAAAGCCCCCTTACTATATCTATCTTGTATATCTGTTGTATCTCTCACTCCAGTTTGCTCATACCTAAAATCTTTTAATGAATACAATTCTGTTTGTTTATCATTTTTATCTGTAAACCATATTTGCTCTTTTCTAAACATTTTTTTACAATCCAATAAACTAATATCATGAAGTGTCGCAATTAACTGAGCATTTTTATTCAATTCACTATTAAACATACTTATTATTGCTCTTGTAATCTTAAAATGTAAGCTACTATCAAACTCATCTATTATTAAAGTTTTTCCTTCTTCAATTGCGGTTATTACGTAACTTGCTAGAGCTGTAATCTTTCTAGTTCCCAAAGAATCGAAAATTATACTTGGTACTGATCTTCCTTTATATACAGAAACTAATCTTATTTGATCCATAAGATTTTGATTTTTTAATACTTTTTCATCTGCTTCTTTTCCATCAATTTCAAATTTAACATTTTCATCGTATCTAAAATCTTCTAAATATATATCAGCGCTCTTAATAAAATCAACAATTTTCTTAGTTTCTTCATTTTTATTTTTTAAAATTTCTATTGTTTTTTCTACTGGAATCATATTCATGTCTATAATTTCAATGCTGTTTGCAATTCCAGTTAATATTTCTTTTATAGTTTTTAACATTTTAAATTTTTCTATTTGTACTGTATATATAAGAATGTTATTAGTTGAAGCTATATTTAATACCTTTTCTAATTCTGAATCTTTTGGACATTCATACTTATCATTTATTGTGTCCTTTATAAAAATTAAATCTTCACTTTCATTTTTATATTTATCTCTTATTATTTCTGTCATTTTTTCATATATATATGAATTCTTCGCACAATCAAATTTATATTCGTAATAATATTCTTTATCATTATATACAAAAGAAATTGCTTCAAAGGCTATAGAATTCCCAGTAAATATATTTGGCGATAAATTAATACCTTTATTTTCTAATGTAGTTTTTATAGCTCTTACACAATTGATAAAGCTAGTCTTTCCTGTATTATTTGGACCATATATTGCAATAGATTTCATTATATTTAAATTCTCATTTACTTCTGTTATATTTGAATAAAATTTCTTAGTCCTCATATCTGCTCTTAAATCCATTTCAACTTTTTCATTAAAAGCAAAACAATTTTCAAATTTAAAACTGGTTATCATAATGCATTCCTCCTATTATTTTTTAATTATATCACATCCTTATTTTTTATGCAATATTTTTGCATAAAAAATAATCATTTAATATATAATATGTATTAAATAATAAAAAATATACTAAAATCAATAAAAATTCATGATTTTTGAAAAATTATCTCAAAAATTATGAATTTTTATTCAAAAGCACTTTTAAATTCTAACGGAACTATATCCTCATATAACAAGACATATTGTTCATTCACTTGCTTATTATCATGATAATGTCCAAAATACCATTTCTTAAATTTCATTTTTTCTGATATTTCTTGTAAATAATCTGTTAGGTAATTTTTCTTATATATTCCTCTTCCAAGCAACGTTTGAATATTAGTTGGACAACAATGAGAAATAACATAGTCAATATTATAATTTACTTTTTCTAAATTTTTTATTCCGTTTGCATTTATTCTTCAGTTGGTAATTCTAGATCCCAGCATAAAAAATCTCTTATTCTAAAATATGCCCCCTTTTTGCAAAACTCATATATTCTTTCTTCTTCATCTAAATTTAATATTCCATCTTGTATATCATGTAATTTAGCTCCACCAAAAGAAAATATTTTTTTATCATCTGTATCAAATATTTTTCCACATATCAAATGTAAAACCGAATCTCTTATTTTATGAGCTTTTCCTCCATGCCATTCTTCTATTGGATAATCATTATATAATCTTGTATAATTTCATGATTTCCATTTACAAATAAAGTAGTAAAGTTTTTGTTATTTAACCAATCTAAAGATTCTTTTTCTCTGCTACTTTCTTCTGCGAATATCCATACTCCACCAAAATCACCACATATTATTACATAATCATCCTTTGTCATTTCGGCTTGTATAGGAAATTTATTCTCAGTAAATCTTGTAAAATCCTAATGCGTGTCTCCTGTAATGTAAATCATGATTTTCACCTTCTCTTTTATAATTCTTCTTTGCTATATGCTTTTCCAAACATGTTTGGTGTAAAATATTTAACCTCACCATTATCATTAACTGAAAACACATTTAAGCATAATACCTCTGCAATTTCTTTTGGTATTCTTCTTAATGCAACTTGTGCTGATTCCCAATATAGTCCTAATCCATATTTATATGCATGATTTATTCCAGATATTTTTGCATCTGTTTTGGAAATAGAATATCTTTTTACATCCATTCTTGTTATTATTTGTCCTAAAGCATTTAGCCATCCTTCTCTATTGATTGACTTAGCAGATTTTGCATAAGATTTGCCTTTACACTCGATATAAAAATATTCACTATTTCTTTTACCACCAACTAATTTTATATCAACACCATGTTGATGTAATTCACTTTTTTGACTTTTTCTTCATGCCAATTACCATTTTCTTTATTTATCATAAATTCTATAATTTTATCTACAACAACTTGTTCAGTGATTCTTTCGTTCATATTTCTCCCTTTATTCATTCAATCTATACTTTTCTTCATTTTCTGCTACCATATCTAAATCATAACTTTCTTCCTCATCAGTAACACTATATTCAAATTCATCATCATTTCTATCAGCAGTTCCAATTCCAAAATATTTTTCAAAAAACTTCTTAACTTTTTCTATAATATTTTCTTTTTTCTCTACTCTATTGCCTCCACCAAACCTTCTCATAGGTGGTAATATCTTTTCTATATCTGTTCCATTTGTTTTAACTTGGCCATCTCTAAAAGCATTATCTAAAAACTTTCTAGTTTCTTCTTCATTCAAATTTTCATCATTAATTATTTTCTTTAAGTCTATTTCTTTTTGTTCTTTTACGAATTTACCCCAATCATCCATAACATTTGTATCTGCATTTATTTTTGAAATAAATCCATCTATTAATTCTTTCTTTGAACGAAGTGCTAAACTTGATTTTATAGCTTTATCAATGGTTCCAAGTATTTCTTTATCTTCGCAATTAGATTGATTATATTTTGCAACTAACATCAAAATATAATCTATGTTTACTTCTACTTGTTTTACAAGTTCCATTTCAAATACTATATCATCTTTTATGCTTTCTTTTTCTCCATCATCTTTTTGTTTATATTTTTGATATAAATCAACATACATTCCTGTGTAGTCTTGAAAATCTCTTTCAGTTAATATCTCGTTTCCTGCAAATTTATCAAATGATGATAATATATTTCTTAATCTTAATATATTTCCTATTGATACTATAAAGTCTTTTTCAGCTTTTTCCCCAACAATTTGTACTCCTAGTGGATATTTTTGTAATAACATTGCTATTCTCTCTTCATATCCAATTTGTTTTTTACCATTATCGTCTTCATATCCATAATAATAATCTTCATAAGATTTTAATAAGACTATTCCTGTTGCATTTTTATCTCCGAATAATGCTATTGCATCATTTGTTGCCTCTTGTAAGTTTCTAAAGCATATAATGTTTCCATAAGTTTTTACAGAATTTAATATACGATTTGTTCTTGAATAAGCTTGTATTAGCCCATGTTGTTTTAAATTTTTATCTACCCATAATGTGTTTAATGTAGTTGCATCAAATCCTGTTAAGAACATATTCACTACTATTAGTAAGTCAATTTCTCTATGTTTTACTTTATCTGATAAATCTTTATAGTAGTCTTGGAATCCGTTTCCTTCTGATGAGAAGTTTGTCTTGAATTTTTTATTGTATTCATCTATTGCAAAGTCTAAAAATTCTCTTGAGCTTTTATCTAATAAATCTGTTTCAAATCCTTCATCATCTAATATTCCATCCGAAGTATCTTCTTCATTTTGTGCATAAGAATAAATTGTAGCAATTGTTAAATCCTTTTGTTTTTCTTCTAATTGTTTCTTAAATTCCAAATAATATTTTTTTGCCATTGGTATTGAAGCTACTGCAAACATTGAATTGAATCCATTTACTCTTTGTCCTTTTAAATCATAAAATGAGTTTCTTTTTGTTTTCTGATCAAAGTGTTCTATTATATATGAAACTACATTTGATACTCTCTCTGGTGATGATAGTGCTTCTTCTGTATTTATTGCCTCTACTTCTTTATCTGTCATTCCTTCTTTGGCTTTTATTGTATTTATATAATCAATTCTAAATGGTAATACATTTCCATCATTTATAGCATCTACTATTGTATATGCATGTAACTCATCTCCAAAAACTTGCTTAGTTGTGCAATAAAGAGGATTTCTTGTATTTACAACATTTTTAGCTGTTATTGGTGTTCCAGTAAATCCAAATAAATGATAATTTTTGAAGTTTTGTACTATCATTTTGTGCATATCTCCAAATTGAGAACGATGGCATTCATCAAATATCAATACCAGATGTTTCTGATATACTGGATGATTTTTGTTTCTTTTTACAAATTCACTTAATTTTTGAATTGTTGTTACTATTATTTTTGATGTTGTATCTTCTAACTGTTTTTGAAGTACTTTTGTACTTCTGTTTCCGTTTGCTGCTCCTTTTTGGAATCTATCATATTCTTTCATTGTTTGATAGTCCAAATCTTTTCTATCTACGACAAATAATACTTTATCAATATATTCTAATTTACTGGCTAATTGTGCAGTTTTGAATGATGTTAATGTTTTTCCAGATCCAGTAGTATGCCAAATATATCCACCTGCTTCAATTGTTCCCATCTTCTTATAATTTGTTGCTACTTGAATTCTATTTAATATTCTCTCTGTTGCAACAATTTGATATGGCCTCATTACAAGTAGTAAGTCTTCTGATGTAAATACACAATATTTTGTTAATATATTTAAAATTGTATGTTTTGCAAAAAATGTTCTTGTAAAATCAACTAAATCAGATATTACTTTGTTATTGCTATCAGCCCAATATGATGTAAATTCAAAACTATTGCTTGTTTTTTTACTTTTATTTCTAGTTGATGTTTGTTCTTTTATATGACTTTCTCTTGTTGTATTGGAATAATATTTTGTACTTGTACCATTTGAAATTACAAATATTTGAATATACTCATATAATCCACTTCCTGCCCAGAAACTATCTCTTTGATATCTATTTATTTGATTAAATGCTTCTTTAAGTGCTACTCCTCTTCTTTTTAATTCTACATGTACTAAAGGAAGTCCATTTACTAATATTGTAACATCATATCTATTGTCATAATTTCCACTATTTTCTACATATTGATTAATAACTTGTAATCTATTATTATGAATACATTTTTTATCTATTAAAGTTATATTTTTACTTGTTCCATCATCTCTTTTTAAAACTTGAATATTATCTTCTTGTATTTTTCTGGTCTTTTCAACTATTCCATCATTACTATTTGCAATAGAATCATTGAAAAATCTATCCCATTCACTATCTGTAAACTTATAATCATTTACTATTTCAAGTTGTGTACGAAGATTTTTTATTAATGATTCTGAATTATGAATTTTTAAATAGTCATATCCTTGTTCTTTAAGCATTCTTATAAATTCATTTTCTAATTCTTGCTCACTTTGATAATTGTCTGATTTTCTTTTTACTGGTTCGTATTCTGTTACTACTGTGGAATCGTTCATTTCCATTACTACATTATATTTATTCATTTACTTTTAACTCCTTAAATGTTAATAGCTTGTCTCTATAATATTCGTATTGTTTTTGTCTCGCTTCTATTTCTGCTGGTAACCCTAAGGTGATATCATTGCATAGTCTTTCTAAAACATTTAAAATATTGACAATTTTTTTCTGTTCATCAAAATTAGGAATTGATATTTCAAACTTTGATAACCAGCCTGTATTTAGATTTACTTTTGCAGAACCATGGACATTCTTTCTGACTTGATTCCAAAAATTTTCTGTATTTATCCAATGTTTAATATAATCATTAGAAACTTTTGAGGTATCTTTTACTCTTAAATATCCTAAACTAACAAACATACACAATTCTTCATCTGTATCAACAATGACTGGATGTCCTAGGTTAGAACCAACTCTTGTAAATAAGATATCTCCCTTTTTTGGTTTTGCATTTTGTGTTATAGATTCATATTCTTCTCTAGAAATATATTTTACATTTGTCAAATCCAAATAATCTTTTGATGTATTTTGTGCAGATATAAATTTTATTCCACTTGTTACATATTTAGGAGTATGAGTTAATCCTAAATATATGTCAACGATTTTATCTAATCTTATTTTATGACCACCATTATTTATCAAACATTCCCTATAATAAGAAAATTGTTTTTGTCTTGCTTTCAGCTCTGCTGAAAGCTCTGCTGAAAGTAATGTGAAATCGTCCAAAATATGGACAATTTCGCATTGTACCTCCAACGGAGGTACAGCAACTTTAAATTGTGAATACACACTAATCCATAATCTTTTATGTTCATTAGAATAAAATTTTAAAAAACCCATCATATGATATAAATATCTAATTGTGGTTTTATTATCTTTTGCAGTTATAATTTTAATTGCAGATGATTTAACTTTAAAAGGGAAATCCACCCATTTAAATGCTCCAGTAAAATCATCAAAAATTATCACTGGTTTTTCTTTTGATGCATTATAAATACCATTTTGCTCATTAGTATATCCTAAAATAAATGATTGTCCTGCCGTTAATACTGGTATAGCATATTTTTCATTATATTTTGTACTTTTAACAATATACTTTGTTGGTTGTTCAAAATTAGTTAAATTTTCTATTTTTTCAAATTTAACTCCATTAGTACATAGTTTTTCTATTAATTCATGAATTTTTTGCATTTGATACATTCCTTCCTTGTTCTTCCGTTATAACATAATATAATGTATGTATTAAATATAGCCAATCGCTTAAATGAACTGCGACTGTTTCATATTCAGTATTCTTTTTATCATACGGATAACGAAAAATTTCATTTTTTCCTTGCATAAATTCTACAGCTCTAGACATCATTTTTTCATTTATTCCATATTTCTCCCAGTTATACATTTCCTTTATTTTATCATAAGTATCTTTTAAATTGTGGCTTTCCTTTACATCTAAGGCTTTTATTTTGCATAATCCTTTTAAACATAGTTCAAGTGCTTGCATCACGCAAAACAGAAAGCCTAAAATATTATACAAATTATCATTACTACCTATATTATTTCTTAAATTTGTTGCTATAATTTCAGACATATTTATATAACACTTTATACATACATTCCAATCTCCCATATTTTGTGTTCTTGGATTCCATATAAACCAATCGTCTGATAATGGATTGCAAACTGGATTTTTATTTTTCCAACTGGTATCGTATAACATAACTTTCTATTCCTCTATCTCTCCAATAATTTTCTTTATTTCTTCACGAAGTACATCTTCTTTTGCAACTATCTCATCTATTTCCTTATTCAGTTTATCTATATCAATTTTTTCTCTAGTATCTTCTTTTTCAACATAAGTAGAAACAGATAAATTATAATCATTTTCTCCTATTTCCTTATTTGAAACCAATTTTGATATATAATCAATATCTTTTCTATCTGTAAAAATTTTCATAATGCTTTCTATATTTTTATCTGTCAATTTATTATTGTTTGTAACTTTCACACATTCTTTTGTTGCATCAATAAATAATGTGCTATTATCTTTTTTACTTTTCTTTAGAATCATAATACATGTAGCTATTGGGGTTCCAAAGAATAAATTATCTGGTAATTGTATAATGCAATCTACAAAGTTATTATCAATTAAATATTTTCTTATTTTTTGTTCTGCTCCACCTCTATATAAAATACCTGGAAAACAAACTATTGATGCTGTTCCATTTGTTGCAAGCCATGAAAGTGAATGCATTATAAATGCAAAATCTGCTTTTGATTTTGGTGCTAATACACCTGCTGGTGAATAACGTGGGTCATTTATAAGTACTGCATTATCATCTCCAGCCCATTTTATAGAATATGGTGGATTTGAAACAATAACTTCAAATGGTTCATCATCCCAATGCTCCGGAGAAACTAATGTATCTTCACATGCTATATCAAATTTATCATAATCTATATCATGTAAAAACATATTTATTCTGCAAAGGTTATATGTAGTTAAATTTATTTCTTGTCCATAAAATCCGTTTCTTACATTATCTTTTCCTAATATTTTTGCTGATTTTAATAGTAAAGAACCAGATCCGCAAGCGGGATCATATACTTTATTAACTGATGTTTTTCCAACAATAGCTAATCTTGTTAATAATTCGCTTACTTCTTGAGGTGTATAAAATTCTCCTCCTGATTTTCCAGCATTAGATGCATACATTGACATCAAAAATTCATAAGCATCTCCAAAAGCATCTATTGAATTATCTTTATAATTTCCAAGTGGAATATTAGCAATTCCGTCTAGTATTTTTACTAATTTATCATTTCTTTTTGCAACAGTTGCTCCTAATTTATTACTATTAACATCAATATCATCAAATAAGCCTGCAAAATCGTCTTCACTCTCTGCTCCCTTTGCTGAGTTTTCAATATTATTAAAGATTCTTTCTAATATTTCATTTAGATTTTCATCATCTTTAGCTTTTTTACATACATTAGCAAATAATTCTGATGGTAAGATAAAGAATCCTTTTTCATTTACCATTTCTTTTCTAATTGTTTCTGCTTCTTCATCTGATAATTTTGCATAATCGAAGTTAGTATTGCCTGCTTTTCTTTCGCCCTCATTTATGTAATTTGTCATATTTTCTGATATGTATCTATAAAACATTATTCCTAATATATATTGTTTAAAATCCCAACCATCAACTGATCCTCTTAAATCATCTGCTATTGACCATATTGCTTTGTGCAATTCTTCTCTTTCTCTTATTTTTTTATTTTCCATAATTTTCCTCCAAATTTTCACATATTGACATTCTATCATAAACTCATATTTTTTTCCACCTAATTTTTCAATAAACCTCAAAAACTCTAATAAATTCAAATGTATTTTTCTTTTTCAAAACACCCTATTTCCTTTCCCAACACTCTCATTGAATAAAACCAACCTCTTTAAATCCTCCCACCTATATGATATAATACCTATTATCCAAGAAAGGGCGTGTATACAATGAACAAATACAAAGAAATCAGGCCAATCGTTCTAGGGTTAGCCATTAAAAATAACAAAATACTAGTTCAAGAAGGTTTTGATAAAATAAGCAAAAAAACATTTTATAGATGTTTAGGTGGTGGAATTGAATTCCTAGAAAAAAGTGAGGATGCATTAAAAAGAGAATTTTCAGAAGAAATTAATATAGAAATTACAGTAAAAGAATTCTTAGGAATATCCGAAAATATCTTTACATTCGAAGGGAACAACGCTCATGAGTTAGTTTTATTCTATTCCATTGAAATACCAGATAAATACTATAAAGACGAATACAAAGTTGTTGATGATAACAATACTACTATAGCAAAATGGATAGATATTGAAGAATTCAAAGAAAGCAAGAAAATTCTATATCCCAAAGAAGTACTAAACTACATCTAAATAGCAAAAAAGTCACTAATCAAAGTGACTTTTTTATTTACAACTCAATTTCTCTTTCTGCAATTTTTCTTGCAAAATACCTATCGTGTGAAACAAAGAGTATAGTTCCTGAATATGCTTTTAAATTATCTTCAAGTATTTCTCTTGTTGAAATATCCAAATGGTTAGTTGGCTCATCTAATATCAAAAAGTTAGTCTGTTTAATCACAAGCTCAGCAATTAAAAGTCTTACTCTTTCTCCCCCAGACAACTCTTTTAACCTTTTAAACACATTCTCTCCATAGAACATATACTTTGCTAAGAACGTTCTTGCCTGTGTTTCACTTCCGCCAAAATTATTTAAGAAGTAATCTAATATTGTATCAGATTCATTTTGAAACTTTATTTCTTGAGGAATATATCCAATTTTTACTGATGGATTTATTTTTATTTCTCCACTAAAATCATTATCTTTGCCCAAAATTATTTTTATAAGTGTTGATTTTCCAGAGCCATTTTTGCCTTTTAATTGAACTTTTTCTCCTCCAAAAACTTCCATATTGAAGTTTTTAAATATTACATTATCTCCATAGCTTTTGGTTAGGTTCTTTATAACTAAAATATCCTTTCCTGTTTTGCTACAAGAATTTATTGTAATCGGAAGTTTCTTATCTACTCTCTTTTCTATAACTTCAATTTTTTCCAATCTTTTTTCAATTGATTTTGCTCTTTTAAAGAACATTTCATTTCCAGCAAGTCTTCCAAATTCTCTTAGCTTTTTGATAGACTCCTTCATTTTCTCTATTTGCTTTTGCTGAGTTTTATATAGTTCAAATTCTGCTAATGTTCTTCTCTCATCTTCCTCAATGAAATATGAATAATTTCCAAAATAGATTTTTGTATGCCCGTTTTCTAATAACACCGTTTTAGTTGCGACTTTATCTAGAAAATATCTATCATGTGAAATTAAAAGTATTGTACCTTTATACTCTATTAAGAAGTTTTCTAGCCATTCAAGCATTTCTATATCTAAGTGATTTGTAGGTTCATCTAAAAGCAACACATTAGGATTTTTCAAAAGAATAGTAGCTAAATTTACTATTGTTTTTTCTCCTCCACTTAAAGTATTATATTCCTTCTTTAAGAAATCATCATCAAATTTAAATCCTGAACAAATCTTTTTGAATTTTTCTTCTAATTCATATCCACCTAAAGCAATATATTTTTCCTGCAATCTTCCATATTTTTGAAGAACTTGCTCTAAATTTTGATTTGGATTTGCCATTTCGTTTTCTAATTCTCTTAGCCTGTTTTCCATGAGAGTAAATTCTTTAAAGCTTTCTTTTAGGTAATTTTCAACTATTATATCTTCTTGTTCTTTTTCATATATTTGCTTCAAGTACCCTATTGTAGCACCTTTTCTTATATTTACATTTCCGAGAGTCTTGTTTTTCATCACCACTAATTATTTTTAAAATAGTTGACTTTCCGGATCCATTTTCTCCAATTAGTGAAATTCTCTCTCCTGTCTTCACTTCAAAGCTTACTCCGTCTAAAACATTTTTCAAACCAAAATTCTTTTTTACATTATTTAATTCTATCTCTATCATTTTTTATATCTCCTTATCTTATTATTTCTTAAGCATAACGAGATATATTTGCTATAACTTTTAACTATTACAACCTATAGCAATTATCTCGTTGTAATAGTTTCACAGCCGAAGCCTCTGAATTTAATCTCCTTCATTAATTTTTGTTTTCTATTCATAAAATTTTCCTCCTAAAATAAAAAACAACTTCTAGCAAATCGCCAGAAGTCGTTACTGTTTTTGGTTGCGGGGGTAAGACTCGAACTTACGACCTCCGGGTTATGAGCCCGACGAGCTGCCAACTGCTCTACCCCGCGATGTGACAACAGAATTATTATACTACTATATATATTCAAATGTCAATACTTTATGCATAAATTTATCAAAAAAATCGCATTTTTTATAAATTTAGTATTGTAATATTATGTCGTTTTATGATATAATCTATACGTAAATTTTTTAAAAGATAGGTGTGTGGTCTTTATGGCTGAATTACGATTCATTGAAGATTTTCCTGTAAAAGGAGTAAGATTCATAGACATATCTCCAAAACTTGCAGATAAAAATGATTTTGCAAAAATTATTGAAGAAATGTGTATGGTAGTACCAAAAAATACTGATTATGTTATAGCTCCAGAATCAAGAGGATATATCTTTGGAACAGCTGTTGCAAACAAATTGAATATAGGATTTGTTCCTATTAGAAAACCTGGCAAATTACCAGAAGATTTAGTTTTAACAGTTGATTATTATAAAGAATATGGAAAAGATTCTTTATGCTTACCAACAAACGAAAATTACAAAGGAAAGAACTTCTACTTTATAGATGATGTTCTTGCAACAGGTGGAACACTTGACGCTTCTAAAAAACTAATTGAAAAATGTGGTGGAAACTTTGTAGGTGCTGGTGTATATATAAATATAAAAGCATTAAATAATCTAAATGTTAATCATGTAGAAAATGTATGAAAATATCCCTAGAATTTAACAATTCTAGGGTATTTTTATTATAATTTTATAGCTGTTTCTAAACCAAGTTTAATCATATTAACTAAAGCTGTTTGTCTTTCTTGTGGTGTTAATTGTTCTGGTTTTACAAGTGAATCTGTAACAGATAATATACAAGCTGCTTTTTTATTTAAATGGTTTGCTATTTCAAATAAAGCAAATGATTCCATTTCAGCTGCTATACAACCATGTTTTTCATATAATTCTTTTAAATCTGCTGTTTCTGAATAGAAAGCATCTGTACTATGTACATTTCCTTGAACTACATTTAAGTTCATTTCTTTAGCAGTTTCAAGAATTACATCATTGCAAGAATTCTTTGCTGCAATTGAATGTTCTTTGTTTCCATCATAAACTTCAGCAAATGTAGACTCACTGTAGCCTTCGTTTACTACAATTATATCCTTTAAATTTAAATCTTGAATATAGCCACCGCAGCTTCCAATTCTTATAATGCAATCTACATCATAGAATTTAAATAATTCATGTGTATAAATTCCTACGCTTGGAATTCCCATTCCGTGTCCCATAACAGTTATTTCTTTTCCTTTGTATGTACCTGTGTAAGCAAACATTCCTCTAACAGAATTTACAAGTCTTACATTCTCCATAAAGTTTTCAGCAATATACTTTGCTCTTAGTGGATCTCCTGGCATTAAAACTATTTTTGCAATATCTTCTTTTTTAGCTTCATTATGTGGTGTCATATTATTACCTCCATTTTTTATTATTCTACAAGTAAGTATATCAAAATTTTTCCTTTTATTCAAGCTTTTTACTATATTTGTTTTTTCTAAATCGCATTATTTTTACTCTACCACTCTTTTTTATATAAAAAGACATAATTCCAAACACAAAAACTATCATGAATAATATTAAAACAATATCAGAATAACCTCCAACATACATTGCAATTACGTTCCACGAATCACCAGCAATTCTTCCTAAAACAACAAGAACTGTATTCCAAATTAAACTTCCTATAGTTGTAAGAATTAAAAATGGAAGCATAGCCATTTTAGCCATACCTGCAGGTACAGAAACAAGACTTCTTATTATTGGTATAAATCTACCAAAGAAAACTGCATATTTTCCTTTACTATCAAACCAATTAACAGATTTTTCAATATCTGCTTTTTCTAGTCCTAAAATCTTTCCAAATTTACTTTCTGAAAATCTCTCTAGTTTCTCAACACTTAACACCCTACCAAGTAGATATAAGATAACTGCTCCTATGACTGAGCCTACTGTTGATGCTATAATTACACCAATAACTGTGATATTTGAAATAGTTGTTGCAAACCCTCCAAAAGTTAAAATCACTTCTGATGGTATTGGAGGAAATAAGTTTTCTATTGTAATTAATGATACTATTCCTAAATATCCAAATTTGTTTATTATTTCAATAATTGCAGTTTGCATTATTTCCTCCTTCTTTCTAGTTATTCATATGAATTAATTGTAGGTATTCTTAAAACCTGACCTACATAAATTAAGTTTGGATTTGCAATATTGTTTAGCCTTACAAGTCCTTCTATTGTTACTCCATATTCTGCAGAAATTTTGCTTAAAGTGTCTCCCCATTTTACAATGTATAATTTATGGCTAGAATCGTGAATTTCGTTGCTACTTAATATTGGCACTATTAAAGTTTGACCTGCATATATCAAGTTTGGGTTTGCAATACCATTTATCTTTGCCAAATACTCATATGATGTATTATATTCCATTGCAATTTGGCTTAAAGTATCTCCCCACTTAATTGTTATTGTTTTAGTTGTTTCTTTTGGCTCTTTAGTTGCTTCTTTTGGAATTGGTGTATTATCAGCAAGTAATACTCCACTTGTAAAGTAATCTCTATCTACATAATCTTTTATTCCCGCAATTCTTCCTTCATCTGTATATTGAAATCCATCCCAAATTTGCCATCTTCCATTTCCTGGCTCTTGTACGTAATAATCTGCAACCCATATAGGATACTTTTCTGCTAATCTACTTGAAAAAGTATATGCAGCATTGTATGCATCACTATATATTATTACCTCTTTTCCACTTAATCTTTCAACTTCTTCTAAAAAAGTTTCTGAAATTAAATTGATTTCATATGTTCCAAGGTCTCCAAAGCTTTCAAAATCCATTGCTAGTCTGCAATCTATCTCAAGTTCCTTAATAACTGAAACGAAAAATTCTGCTTGTTCAATCGCCTCACTTTGGTTTCTTGCAGTTAAATAATGGTAAAAGCCAACTTTAATGCCATTTGCTTTTGCTCCATTATAGTTTCTAATTGCATCTGCATCTATGTATCCGCTTCCCTCACTAGAACGAATATACACAACTTGAATTCCAGCATTTTTAACTTCTCGCCAATTGATATTACCTTGCCATTCACTAACATCTATTCCAGTATACAAGCTAGAACTAGATGGTGGGAATGCTGATACTTTAGTAGAAATCAAACACACAAAAACAAAAGCAAAAATCAAAATAAGTTTTACAAATTTCTTCATCCACATACCTCCTGCTTAAATTCTATGTAATTGATTTATAAATATTCTAAGCAAAAAAAATAAAGGCATTATCAAAATGCCTTTTAAAAATTATTATTATTTTTGTTTACTTTCTATAACATATGTATTATTTGTTGCCTCTGGTGTATGAGTTTGGTTAAAAGAATGGGCCATATAACCAGCAAAGAATCCTAATAAAAATACTACAATTCCTACAACTATTGTTTTAATACTCTCTTGTTTATTATAAATTTCCTTATCATATACTTTCATTCTTATCACTTCTCTCTTTTTTAATATATATCTATTTTACTTCATTATATGATTTTTTGCAAGTAGTTGTGTCTTTTTTTTTTATTATCCGTGTCTTGCTCATTATGTCTTTTTTCATTTTGTTCATTATCTTTTTCTCAAGTCTTGATATGTAACTTTGTGATATTCCGAAGCATATCTGCCACTTCTTTTTGTGTTTTTTCAACTCCTGTTTTGAATCCGAACCTAAGCTCCATTATGTGTTTTTCCCTGTCTGTAAGTTTAAGTATTGCAGATTTTAAAAGCACTCTATCTACTTCATCTTCCATTGCTCTTGATGTTACATCATCATCTGTTCCGAAGTATATCTGATAGCAAAAGCTCGTTTCCATCTCCATCTTGATTTAATGGTTCATCAATAGATATTTCCCCTTTTGTTTTGTTACTACGTCTTAAATACATTAAGATTTCATTCTCTATACAACGTGAGGCATATGTTGCAAGCTTAATGTTTTTCCCATTATTAAATGTATTTATAGCTTTCATAAGCCCTATTGTTCCTATTGATATTAAGTCTTCTATTCCTATTCCTGTATTTTCAAATTTCTTAGCAATATATACAACTAACCTTAAATTATGTTCAACCAATACTTGTCTAGCTTCGAAATCGTTTGCCTCTAGTCTTTTAAGCATTTGTTCTTCCTCATCTGTTGGCAATGGTGGTGGCAGTGTTTGACTTCCTGCAATATAGAAAATGCCATCATTTTCAAAATTTCCTCCACCAAAATATTTTTTAATTTTACACCTCAAAACTTCAAGAATATCCATATCTTCACACCCTTTCTAAAAATTATTCTTCTAAAATATCTAACCCCACTAAAGCGTTATATTTTCCGCTTCTACTTAATTTCCCATTATATATTCCTATAATTACATTTTTTGCCCTATATCCTATGTCTTGATATTCAATAAGAGCATTATTTAATTTGAAACCTAATATTAGTCCATTCTCTTTTCCTAATGATTTAAATGGAATTGCCCTAATTCGTTGCGAGAATGCTCCTAATTCTATATTTTTCCCATTAATGATATCATGTGTGTTGTCTACTATCTCGGCTGGCAAAAAGCCTTTTAACGTTTCCTTTTCAACGATAATTACTGGTGCCTTACTTATTGGGTCTCTTAAGAAATTTCCTGTATCTATAATTGCCTTGAAGCTTAATGTTTTTTCTTCTAACTTTAGCTTTACATCACAAAACATATCTTGCTTACTAAGTTTGCTTTTTATATTTTTAAAAGCAATCGTTATAATAATAAACCCAAGTATTCCTCCTGCAAGTATCATCTTTATTGGATATGTACCAATTAAAACTCCATTTTGATACAAGATGTCTTCCGGCCTTACAAAATACAGCAAGGCAAATGCCACTCCACCAAATGTAAATGATGTTAAATAAAAAATTACAACATGTTTAAAAAATGATTTTAGATTGGCTGGTTTAAAAGATATATATACTATTACAAATGATAATAAGATTTTTAATATAATATTTGAATAAATTGCTATATTTGATACATAAATAATTATTGCATAAAGTGCCCCAATTGTGCTTCCTATAAGGTTTCTAACTATCTTCATGCTGTCTTTTAAAATTATCCCAGTTGCAAGTAGTATAATAGAATTCATGAATACATTTTCCATAAAAATTATATCTACATATAGGGTCATTTCCTTACCTCTTAAACATTGTACTACTTGTATTGTAAAAAGTCTGTCAATTCTTGGGCACGAAAAAAAGAAATAATCTACCTTTGTAGACTATTTCTTTTATTTTCCATTATTTTTCTATGTACTTATATTTTATTTCCTTTTTTTCTTAGGAAAGATGGTATATCTAAATCATTTGGATTATCAGATTTATTATCTGGTGTTGATGGTATTGAATTTATTTTTTTGTTCCAAGTATTGTTTACTAAATTTTCAACACCTATTGTTGATATATTTTCATCTTTTTCAAAACCTGTTGCAATAACTGTAATTTGAATTTCGTCTCCAAGACTTTCATCAGTTACAACACCAAATATGATGTTTGCTTCAGGATCTACACTGCGTTGAACAAGTTCAGCTGCTGTATTTGCTTCTTGTAAACCAAGATCTGGTCCACCAGTAATGTTTATAATTACTCCTCTTGCACCTTCTATTGATGTTTCTAGTAATGGACTTTGTATAGCTTGTTTTGCAGCATCTTCTGCTCTATTTTCTCCGCTTGCTCTACCAATACCCATATGTGCCATACCTGTATTTAACATTACAGTTTTAACATCTGCAAAGTCTAGGTTTATTAGTCCTGGTACTGAGATTAAATCTGAAATACCTTGAACACCTTGTCTTAAAACATCATCAGCCATTTTGAAAGCTTCAACAATTGATGTTTTTCTATCTATAATTTGTAATAATTTATCATTTGGAATTACTACTAATGTATCAACTTTTTCTTTTAAGTTGATTATTCCTTTTTCAGCTTGGTTAAGTCTTTTCTTTCCTTCAAAAGTAAATGGTTTTGTAACAACGCCTATTGTTAAAATTCCTAATTCTTTAGCTGTTGCTGCAACTATTGGAGCGGCTCCTGTACCAGTTCCTCCTCCCATACCTGCTGTAACGAAAACCATATCTGCACCACGTAGAACCTCTGCTATTTCAGATTTGCTTTCTTCTGCTGCTTGAGCTCCGATATCTGGATTTGCACCAGCTCCTAGACCTCTTGTTAGTTTTTCTCCTATTTGAATTCTTGTACTTGCTTTTGATATTTGAAGAGCTTGTCTATCTGTATTTACTGCAATAAATTCTACACCTTTTATTCCAGATTCTATCATTCTATTTATTGCGTTGTTTCCTGCTCCTCCTACTCCTATTACTTTTATTAATGCTGTTCCGTCCATCATGTTATTGTTTTCTTCATATTCTGATTCCCTCATAATGCAAATTCCTCCCTTTTATATATATTTAAAATTAAAAACTTAGGTATAAAAGAATTCTTTAATTCTTTCTAATATTGTTTTGAAAAAGTTTTCGTTTGATTTAACATCAATTTTGCTTGCAACATTTTTAGCATATGGTCTGCTAGATACATATCTAACTAATGCATAACTTGATCTATATGCAGGTTTTACTGTACTTATCATTCTGCCTGTTGCAATTTTTACTGGTATATTTAAAACAATTTTTCCTGCAACATCACTTTTACTAATACATGTAATACCTTGTCCTGTAAGGATTACATTGTTTATGTTTGATTTTATTCCAAGGCTTGTTATTTGTTTGTTTACAAGTGAGAATATTTCCTCAATTCTTGCTTCTATAACCTCTATTAGTTCTGAGCTTTTGATTACTTTGTTTCGCTCATCACCTTTATATGTAGTTAGCATTATATCTGTGTCGTTATCTATGAATGATTTTAGAGCTAAAGCATATTGTTTTTTTAATCTATCAGCTTCTTCTTCAGATATGTAAAATACTTGTGCAATATCATTTGTAATATTGTCTCCACCTAGTGGAATTGTATTTGCATATACAAAGTTTGAACCATTAAATACACCAATATCTGTGTTTCCTGCCCCTATATCTAATATCATTACATTGTCGTTCATTTCATTTACATCTAAGATTAAAGATCTTTCTGCTAAAACATTTGGTATAATTCCATCTATTTCTATATTTGCCTTTTTAAATATGTTTGTTAATTGTCTTACATAGTCTTTATCAGCAAGAATAACTTGTCCTGTAACTGTAACTGTTGAACTAAGTGCCCCAACAGGGTCTTCAACAGTTCTTCCATTGTCTAATATAAATTGATTTTTGATTAAATCAATTACTACTTTATCATCTGGAAGGTCTATGTCTCTTAGCTGTAACATGGCTGAATTTATGTCCTTTGAAGTAATTCCAGCAAACTTATCTCTAGCCTCTTTTACTATACTATTTTGAACTATTTGCACATACTTACCTGGTATAGTAACATAAGCTGAATTTATTTTTATATTTCCTTGAGCTTCTACTTCTGAAATTGTTTTTCCTATTGCAGAGGCTATTTCATCTTCATCTGTTATCTTAGTTTTTTTCATTCCAAAGCACTTACACTCTGCTATCGCAATTATTTCTAATTGATTAAAATTATTAATCTCGGCAATAACACTTGAGACTTTGGAGGTTCCAATATCTATACCTACTATTACATCCCCTATAGCCAAAATACTTCCTCCATTTATTAAAATTACCGCTATTATAATATTATGTTTTTTGGAAAAAGTCAAGAGTATTTGTAATATTTTTGTAATATTTTTGTAATAAAGTTGTAATGTTTTCTGGTAATATTTTCTCTTTTGCTTATGGTTGTAGTATTACATAGAATTATGTATTTTTATATAAAATTTTGATATATTTTTTTACACATTAAATGCAATTATTCCTAAAACAAAACCAATAATATTTCCAACAAAACCAATTCGTCCTTTATATAATTTATTAGATTCTGGTATAAGCTCTCCTGAAACTATGTATAGCATAGCCCCTGCTGCAATTGCTAAACAAATGCTTATCATTCCATCTGATATTTTACCTGCAAGTGCTCCAAAAAATGCACCTATTCCTGTGGTAACACCTGATAAGAATGTATAGTTTAAAGCCTTTATTTTGCTCATTCCACCGTTTTTCATAGGAACTGACATAGATAATCCTTCTGGAATATCATGAAGCAAAATTGCAATAGCTAGTGAATACCCGAAGTTTAATTGAAGCTCCAAACCCAGAACCTATTGCTAACCCCTCTGGAAAGTTATGAAGTGCTAACCCTATACCAACAATTATTCCAGTATTTAAAAGTGAATTACTATTTTTTTCATTATGTTTTTTCTTAACAATGTTATCACAAAATAGCATTAGTACAACTCCTGCTAATGTTCCTATAATTGTATTTCCAAGTCCTGCCATTTCTATTGCCTCTGGTATTAAATCAAAACATATAATTGCCATCATAAGGCCGAGCTGCAAGTTGCAATATAAAGCTTAAAAACCTATTGGAGTTTCTTTTCCATGTAACGCCAATAATTCCTCCTATTGTGGTTCCAAAAGTGCCAAAAAATAAACCTATCAATGTAGTTTTAAGTAAATAGTTCATATTTTCCTCCTAAACTTACATTAATAGGCTATTCAAGTACGCTTGTACTTATAACTTTTATTATTCTTTTACTTCTGTTGTAGTTTCTTCTGTTACTGTATCTACAGTTTCTTCTACAACTGGAGCTTCTGTTTCAACTGCAGGAGCTTCTTCTGGAGCTGCTTCTACTGCTTCTTCTTTTAAAACGATTTCGTTTGTTTGAATTCTTGCTCCAACTTTTTCTTTAGTCTTAGCTGATTTACCAACTCTATCTCTTAAGTAGAATAATTTAGCTCTTCTTGCTTTACCTACTCTTGTTACTTCTACTTTTTCAACTGCTGGTGAGTGAACTAAGAATGTTTTTTCAACACCTACACCTGAAGCTATTCTTCTAACTGTAAATGTTTGGTTTACTCCTCCACCTTGTACTTTTATTATTGTTCCTTCGAAAACTTGGATTCTTTCTCTGTTTCCTTCTTTTACTCTAACATGAACTTTTACTGTGTTACCAACTCTTAGTTCTGGTATTTTGTTTTTCATTTGTTCATGCTCAATTGATTTTATGATATCCATTTGATATCCTCCCTTCTTACTTATTTATTAAATCTGGTCTTTTTTGTTTTGTTATTTCTAACGATTTTGCTAATCTCCATTCATCAATTTTTTGATGATTTCCGAGATTTTAGTACCTCTGGTACTTCTCTTCCTAAGAATATTTCTGGTCTTGTATACTGTGGATATTCAAGTAAGTTATTGGTAAAAGATTCTTCCTCTATTGAAGCTTCATTTAAAACCCCTTCTACATATCTTGAAACTGAATCTACAAGTACCATTGCTGGAAGCTCTCCACCTGTTAGTACATAATCTCCAATTGATATTTCTTCTGGGTTTATTTCATCAATAACTCTCTGGTCTATTCCTTCATAGTGTCCACAAAGTAGAATTAAATGTTCTTCTTTGCTTAAACTTTGAACTATATTCTGGTTTAAAGTTTTGCCTTGAGGTGATAAATATATTACCTTTGCATTTGGTTCATAAACACTTTTATAAGCATCATATACAACATCTGGTCTTATTACCATTCCGGCTCCTCCGCCATATGGTGTATCATCTACTTTTTTGTGCTTATCTTTTGAAAAGTCTCTAATATTTATTAAATTAATATCTATTATATTCTTTTCTACTGCTTTTCCTATAATACTTTGTTTTAATGGTTCAAAGCTTTCTGGGAAAAGAGTTAATATATCTATTCTCATATTAAACCTTCCATTAAATGAATTACTATTTTCTTATTTTCAATATCAACGTTTTTTATAACATCTTCTATTGCTGGAAGTAGAATTTCTTTACCTTCTAAAGTTTTTACCGTGTAAACATCATTACTTCCTGTTTGAAGCACATCTACAACTTTACCTAAATCTTCTCCTTCTTCTGTAAATACTTCTGAACCGATAATATCTACAATAAAGTAAGAATCTTCTTCAAGTTCTACTGCGTCTTCTCTATTTATTTTGATATAGCAATTTTTATATTTTTCAGCTTCTGTTATATCGTCTATTCCTTCAAGTTTTAAAAGTACCATATTCTTATTATACTTAACATCTTGAATTTTAAACTCTATAAGTTCTTTAGCTTTTTGAATATATATTGTTTCTAAATCTTCAAATCTAGTAATATCATCTGTTAAAGGGCTAACCTTTAATAAACCTTTTAGACCACTTGTATTAACAATTTTTCCAACTTCTAAATATTCTTTCATATCTTATCCTATAAATTCTACAGAAACTCTTTTTTGTTCCTTGCTAGCTAGAGCTTTCATAACTGTTCTAATAGCAGCAGCTATTTTTCCCTCTCTACCAATTACTTTTCCCATATCTGTTTCTGCAACTTTAACTTCAAAAACAACTGATTTTTCTCCATCAATTTCATTTATTGAAACTTGTTCTGGAAATTCTGTTAAGCTTTTGATTATTGTTTCTAATGTTTCTTTCATATTTGCCTCCTTTATTTAAAGCCTTTTCTTATTTTGTTTCAATTAAACGTCTTACTGTATCTGTTGGTTTTGCTCCATTTTTAATCCATTGTTCAACTTTCTCTTTGTCAAAGTTAACTTCAGATGGATCTGTCATTGGGTTGTATGTTCCAATTTGTTCAATTATTTTTCCATCTCTTGGAGACTTAGAATCAGCAACAACTATGTGATAGAATGGTGCTTTTTTCTTTCCTACTCTTTGTAATCTTATTTTTACCATTTTAAAATCCTCCTCTTTTATTTTTTATATTAAATTTAAAAAATTAATAACTATTTTAAGTTTTTAAGGCTGTTCATATCAAAGCCTTTTAGAGCATTTTTCATGCCACCTTTACTATTTTGCATTTTCTTCATAAGCTTTTGTGTTGTTTCATATGAGTTTATAAATTTATTGATATCTTGTACTGTTGTACCACTTCCTTTTGCAATTCTTTGTCTTCTGCTTGCATTAAGAAGTCTTGTATTTTTCTTTTCCTTTGCTGTCATTGAGCATATTATAGCTTCAATTTTTACAAATTCTTTGTCATCTACTTTTATATCTCCAAATTTATTCATACCTGGTATCATTTTAAGTATTGATGAGAATGAACCCATTTTCTTTACTTGTCTTAGTTGTGTTAAGTAATCATCTAAATCAAATTCTTGTTTTTTAAGTTTTTTCTCGAGTTTCAGTGCTTCTTCTTCATCAAAAGCTTCTTCAGCTTTTTCTATAATTGAAAGCATATCTCCCATACCTAAAATTCTTGATGTCATTCTATCTGGGTGGAATTCTTCAATATCGCTAAGCTTTTCTCCGGTTAGCAATAAACTTTATTGGTCTTCCTGTAATTTTCTTAACAGAAAGAGCTGCACCACCACGAGTATCGCCATCTAACTTTGTTAAAATAACTCCATCTATTCCTAAATTTTCATTAAATGTTTGAGCTACATTTACAGCATCTTGACCAGTCATAGAATCTACTACTAATAGTATTTCATGTGGTTTAACATTTGCTTTAACATTTTTTAGCTCTTGCATTAGTTCTTCATCTATATGAAGTCGTCCTGCGGTATCTAGTATAATTACATCATTTAATTTTGAATAAGCTTCAGATATTGCTTGTTTTGCTATACGCACTACATCTTTTGAATTTTCATTTGCAAATACCGGAATATTTAATTGGCTACCTACTACTTGTAATTGCTTTATAGCTGCTGGTCTGTATACGTCGCATGCTACAAGTAATGGTTTTTTGCCTTGTTTTCTTAAAAGATTTGCAAGCTTACCACAAGTTGTAGTTTTACCAGAACCTTGTAGGCCTACTAGCATTATGATTGTAGGTGGGTTTGGAGTGAAGTTTATTTTACTTGCTACTCCTCCCAAAAGTTCTGTCATCTCGTCTCTTACAATCTTTACAACTTGTTGTCCTGGTGTTAAAGATTTTAAAACATTTTGACCTAAGGCTTTTCTCTCGACCTCAGCAATAAACTCTTTTACAATTTTATAATTAACATCTGCTTCTAGTAAAGCTAACTTTACCTCTCGCATTACTTCTTTTAAATCATTTTCGGTAATTCTTGCTTTACCTCCGAAGTTTTCTTGTTATTGCTTGTAATCTTGAAGATAATCCCTCAAAAGCCATATGTTTTCCTCCTTACACTACACAATTAAGTTCTGTTTTAATATGTTCTAGTATTTCAGCTATTTGTTCGTCTGTAAACTTTGTTTGAATTTTTGTCAGCTCAGATAAAATATTTGCTATTTTTTCTTCTTGCTTCATAGTTTTTTTCATAATTCCTAGCTTTTCTTCAAATTCGAAAAGTTTATTTTCCCCCTTTTTTATTATATCTCTTACAGCTTGCCTTGTAATGCCTTCGTTCTCTGCTATTTCTGAAAGAGACAAGTCTAGGTTATAATAGTTATCCATAATATCTAATTGTTTTTCAGTTAAAAGCTTGCCATAAATTTCGCAAAGCATACTAATTTCAACTTTCTTATCCATAACTATCATCACCTTTTAAAAATTGTAATGCTATTCTACTTTACACTATTTTTAGCCATTTGTCAAGGGTTTTTAAAAAAATTGCCTAAAAACTAGGCAATTTTTAAGGAAAAAGTATTAAATTAATATAACCCATTGTGCCTTCCTTTTAGTATTCTACAAGTTTCTGTGTAGCTCCACGTATTGTACATGTAGCATGCTTTGTTACTTTTCTCTTATCTTTAAATCTATTTTATAATAAAAAATACAAATTGCAATATAATTTTGCAATTTGTAATATAAATGTAATTTAGTATATGTCTCCCGTTATTTTAGCTTTTTTATTTCTTCTACACTCAAGCCTGTTACTTCTGCAATATCCTTGGTAGACATTTGTTTTTTCAAAAGCTTTTTAGCTATTTCCATGTTTCGCTCATTTTTTCCTTCTACTTTTCCTTTTTCTTCTCCTTGTTTATATCCCTCATTTTGTGCATATGCTATTGAGGCTTGTTCATCTCTTATGTACTTTTCTTTCAGCTCTGCTATTCTTCTTAGTTTTTCATTTCCACTTACTTGTTCTAATTCATCTATAGCTTTATTTATATCCTTATTCTCTTTCATAATTTGAACGACCTCCTTTTGGTTTGGGTTATCTAAAAATAACATCCATTGGCATATGGTATTACTTGGATTTGTTTTATACATTCTCCTTGCCTTCGGCAATTCAATTATAATCAATTCTAGTCTATCTGTCAATATTCTTTTTCCTGTTATTTCATCTCTTATTTGCCATTTTACTCCTATTTCCTCCATTCCTCTTAATTCTTCTAATTCGTGATCTAGTATTGCTATACTTATTGTTTTTTCTAATCTTCCAAATCTATCTCCTCGTTTAATTTGTCTTGAATATGCATCTGCCCAGTAGTACAGTATTCTTTCTGGTTCATTTTCACAATGTTTTAATTGTATTTCTATTATACAATGTGCTCCGGTTTTCTAGCTCTGCTCTTAAATCCATTACGCCTAACTTATCATCTGCCTCTTTTATATCTACATATCTATTCTTATCTGTTGTTTTAATCTTTACCTCCTCTCTTAAAATGTCTGATGTTAAAGCACCTAATAAATCTTTATTATCTTCTCTAAAAAGTGCATGGAACACCACATCTAGCTTAGGTTCTAATAGTTTCCCTTGAGCTAGTAAACTTTGTTTTTCATTCATAAAGTCTCCTCTCTAAATGGGCTTATTATGGGTTAAACCCATTTTTAAAATTAAATTTTAATCTTATTTTGGATTTGTTAAGACATAAATCTTTTAGAAAATAAAGAATTAATTTAAAATCCATTTTTGACCT